>Ga0056114_1001256_pt1 | contig 11206 bp, 11 predicted proteins | sample WorMetHERISLAND1_FD_77005 | JGI IMG/M metagenome (GOLD analysis project Ga0056114, IMG submission 77005) | Marine gutless worms symbiont microbial communities from Max Planck institute for Marine Microbiology, Germany - Olavius loisae HERON... ...
ACTATTAAGGGTTTCTGACCTTCCGACACTTTCTCTATAATCTGCCGGAGAGAAAAGATTTGGTCGATACAGGATCGCCCTTGTCTGAAGCCTGCCTGTTGCTGACGTAACAGTTGGTCCACTTTTTTTGCATGCGATTCAGCAAAACTCTTGCAAATACCTAACTAGTGAGTTTTTATATTGCACTTAACCTTTCAGCGCAAAGGACGTGTTAACGTGACCAATAATTTAATGTAGTCTATGACTTATCAGCCTATCATAACCAGCTGCTCAGTGTTGAAAGTGTTAAAGCTATTGACAGACAGATTGTCTGACTGAGAGTGGAAAGCCACTCCAGATGTTGGAGCAGACTTCAAAAGTGGTCGGGTCTGGACCCAAGATCCGAGTGGAAATCAATGCCTGTAATTGGGAGCAGAGAAAGACAAACTTCCTTGTCCGAAGCTACCATTGCAGCATGGTAGATAACAAATTGCGGCTGACTGTACGAGTGTTTACGATATAAACGAATGAAAGCAAACTATAACGGTTTCTCGTTGTCGCCATTTCACTACATCACTCACAGATGGCCACGTCCCCGATGTGTTGCCATGTCCTCATAAGGTGGTATACGTAACACACAAAGTATACAGACCGTCATGCAGGGACCGTTCCATAGCACACGCCTGATCTTCATCAAGTTGCAGCAGATCAGTGTGTTTGGATCTGAGAGCGTTGAGACAGTCCCTCAGACTACAGTGTGGGTCGGCGTCAAGCACCTGTTGACCTCCTCCACACCAGTAAGCCATAGTCAGAGGGAAGTACCACGGCTTCGGCAGACCAAACGAACCTCATATCACACACACAGCAAGACTACAGTGCTAGCAATTATATTTGCGCAAAAAAATCATATTGGTTATCGTAGGAACTCATATCACGCTATCATAGAACCACTTAGAATTTCCAGATGAAACCACAAAAACTAGAGGGATAGGGCTACCACACGGTGAAAATTCTATAATCCTATCTTAACCGTTTCTGACTGATCGACCCATATGATCGACGGACGGACGGACGGGTGATAGAATATAGTGCACTAAGCATATAGGAATATGCTGTCGCCGAGCTAAAAATGTAACGTCTGATCTTTATGCATATTCAGTACTGCTTTGTGCTGTTTCATGCTTACAGCTTAACTGCAGAAGACAGCAGGAAACAGAGCAGGCTATGGCTGGCATTGAAGCAGCGTGCACCATGCAACATAGTGATTTAGTGGCGACGGTGTAAGTGAGTCAATCACATGTGACAGTCATTTACTGCTGCAGCAACACGTCACACATCACACTTGTCAACTCTATACTACACCCACACAATCATCGTGTTATCAGTTTAATGGCTCGTCTTATGTAAACAATTAGTACCATGCCGCCAGGCTGGGGCTGCCTCATGGACATTTACATGACTATGACGCTCTGTCAGCTGGATGACGGCACGTTCACTGTTCACATGATATCATGGGCACAGCTTACTCTACGATATCTTAGCTAGTCGTTATCGATACAATCCCTAGAGTACACTGAGCATACAACTGTTGAGACGGTCCCTGTAGGACAAGATTACACTAATGACAAACTGCAGTGTAGACAGGTGTCAGGCAGAAGCATATATTGACATACTACATAGCCAACAATGCCACTTGTGCCGAACACATCAGCGAAGAAATACATCAGTGCAGCTGGTAGTTAACAACAGAAAGTATAACTTGTGGGCAGTTGTCCGAAAGGACAGTTGAAAAACGCATCAAATACTTCGCCTGTTCCTACCCACAATGCAGTATCACAGTGCCAGTGTCACAGACAGACAGACAGACAGACACGGTGAGTGAGTGATACCTGGATGTACGTTCTCGATGTACCAAGTGAGAAGTCCGTAGAACAGAGCGTCAAAGACCATCATCAGAGTGACAAGCTCCAGACTGAACTGATCGTCTTCAACTGGAGACACCGCGATGTTGTTCCACTGAACACCGACGCCTTCGATCTCATAGAACGCAAAGTATTTAGCACCGAGACCAAACGCCGTCGTCGACAACACAGACTACATCACACCATGACACCACGGTTCACAATGTGACAACAGTGATGATGACGATGATAATGAACTGGCAATACACACGTGGAGACAAGAGTCAATCAACAAACGTTATTATCTGAGTTGAGTTGAGCAAGGTTTAACGTTCCACTAAACACAGTTTAGGTCATTTCAGGGACGATATATTCACAGGTCTGATGACCCAACCAACAGTGTCAAAGCACTGAAGGGGCACTGTTCGTTTGTTTTAGTTTCTGGCTACGTGTGCTAGATTAAGCTGAATACTCAGCTTTCGAGTCCAGGTTAAACTCTTCTATCGTATCGTATCGTATCGTATGAAGGAGGGTGGTTAGTCATCCAGACAGGCATCAGTCTAACCAGGCTCACCTCACCATGTCACAATAATACAATATGGATGCAGATATAATACAAGAAAATGGATGGAACATACATTGTCACCTGCTGTACCTTTAATGTACACTGCACAACAGTGATAATCTACTACGTATATAGCAGAGCAGAGCAGAGCTGTAGATACTTACGACGAGTGACTTGACGATCGCTGAGATCTTGTCTCCCGCCGCCTCCTCGCGTATTGCCACGTACATGTACGGCACGTAACTAAGGAAGTAGACAATTCCCGCACAAGCTGCCGCTACTTTAGCCTTCGAGTAGCACACACTCACCAGGAACCTACCAACAGACCGTCAATGGCATCATTACTCAGTCATCACAACACTGCATGACAGGGACAGACAGCACTGGTCAGTTATTGGTAATGCTGCACTCAAAACATTATCAGTCACAACAGAGTGGCGCACTCTGGTGATTGACCGTGAAACAAACAATGTCTGATGCTGATGAAGTAGCCCTTCAGGCTCCAATGCTCAGGGATTTTCACTGCAGACAGACTGCTGCCTGTCAACAGGAGTCATTATGCCGGTGGCTGCTAGGTAGTGTGAAGGCTCGATGGTCTGAAAGTCAGCCACTTAGCCTGCCAGCCATAAAGTTGAGCGGCCGGGCTATCTTGTGGACAATCGATCCTTTGGACTATCAACACACAATCATTATGCCATGCAAGGTGACAGGACAGTCGAGATTACAGAAGATAGAGCAGCTGTCAATGGGCTGCTGAGGCAACGGGACAGTTATCAGCTGCATCAGTAGCATCACTAGATGATGAGTTCATATCAACCAAGTTAGACAGGTGAAACTCATTTTACTGTACCACTGTCATCAGACAAATGACTTGTAGCACTACAACATGTTGTGGCAGTGAACACACAGTTCAATGCTGTCAGTAATCCATATGTATTTAGTTACTTATATGTGAACGTATTGAATCAGTATCACGTCGAGTGGTGTATGTTGACTCACGAGAATGCAATGGTTGCCACTGTGAACACTTCCAGGACGAGGAATATGATGAACGCATTGCTGTACATGAGGACTCCACCGAACTTGAGCATGAGAGTGAGCAGGGTCATAGTGATTGACATCTGAGTGAATGTAGTGATGAACCAGGCCAGCCAGTGAACAGAGTTATTGAGACCCATCATTCTCATTACCTACCAACACACACACACACACACATACACACCAATACTTACAAGCGTATCCTTATGGGGAATAGTCGCGAAATGGCCTTGTGGGGAATCCTCATGCGTACAACGGAAACTTGTGGGGAAACGACAAGATAGCCATGTGGGGAATCGACACTTCCCCACAAGACCATAGTGTGTATTAGTTAATAAGTGACTTAATGACTTAAAGTAGCCTAAAATGCTTAGATTTAGTGATATTCCTTGTGGGGATCCCCACAAGTCGGCGATAAGTCAGGCCGTCCCCACAAGGCCATGACATACGCACGCACTTCCCCACAAGGGCCCACTTGTAAGAGCAGACACCTGTCAGTAGACCGTAGCCCTAACTTGAGCATGACAGTAAGCAAGGTCATAGTGATTGACATCTGTATGAATGTAGTAATGAACCAGGCCAGCCAGTGAACAGAGTTATTGAGACCCATCATTCTCATTACCTACCAACACATACAGACAGTGACCTTTGTTTGGGTTAGTTGTTCAAAACCAGTATATCACCCAGTTGTTAAGATCTGACTGTTAACAAGTACAACGATATAATTCCAGTTATTGTGGACAACACAGCTCATTGTCGACAGAAACATGGACGACCAGCAAAAGATCACATCAATCAGTGTTAATGCCAACGACCTTGAATGATCCTCAAGGTCATTTCGTCCACTGAAAGGCAATATAACATAGCAAATACTGCATGTGACATGTGCTTTTCAGTCCACATTACACCCTCTGCATCATCACTATTACGTCTAAGTGGAACGCATTAGCAGTAGCAGCGGCTACTGTTGTACTTCAACGCCAGTTTACACCAGGCATTTTTTCACCGGTGCATCACTAGGATACGCCCAGAGTTCTCACTTGCTATGTAGACAACTCATATAACGATGACTGTGTGTGGTCTGTCAGTGACAACCGGGCTTCATTTGTCTAGAATCAGATACGGCAAGCACAGCCAGTCACTGTTATGACGTCAGAGATCACACGGTGTCTAGTGTGTAATCAGCAGTGACTGCGGGTCGTGATGACTAAGTGAGTGTAATGTTTGAACCTCTTTGAGACGCTGTTCTTTCTCGTAGACAATCGACTGAACCAACATAGCGACAGTGTAGACCCACGAGATAGTCAGACACAGAGGCATCACGTGCTCTATCATGAACAGGAACCTACAGACCACAGACCACCCACTGTCAGACCACCCACCAACATCAAGCATATCACTGCAACAACAACAACTATAGATGTCCTGTATTCACCTGCTGTCAATCAGAGACATTTCACGAGAACTGCTCATTGAGTCAGAAATCACAAATTATAGCATCACTACACAAGTTGATTGATTGACTAAACAGGATTTAACGTCCCCAACAACACAGTATAGGTTATCTGGGAGACAAAAGACCCAACCAACAGTATCAAAGTACTGAAGGAAAAACGCTAAAAAAGTAAAGAAAACCCAGAAAAAGCAAACAACACAAAATACAGCAATACAATAAGCAGACACACATACAATCCACTAGTCTACAATAATACTATAGGGTGACTAGGGGATGGCTCCCACAGACGGCAGGGTCGCTAAGCCTGAACGGCGGTGGGGCTGCCGCTGTAGTACCCCGTTAAACTATCGTAAGGTATCGTCATTACAGCACTCGAACATTCATGACAGCCAGCAGCACGTGGCTGGTGAATAGTGAGGTAATACGCACTGGTCGTTCATGTAACAAGGCTGAGGCATTTGATGAACGAACGTTCCAGGCTCCAACACATCTCTACCAGTCTGAACGTTGACGATAGCTCGCTCAATCATATCCTACAACACCAACAACTCATCAGTCAGTCAGTCCGCTCCGCACACGACTCCGTTCAATCAGTCAAAGTTACCAACTAAACCACTTTGAACCAACTCTATTTCTTATTGTTGTATTGCACTGTATTTTATTGCCACAATCCGGCCTTTTGGCTGCAACACTACAACACGCATTCATTCTGTAACCTGATGAGTCACATTGTTCAACAGTACGGTGAGTGACAGAGGAGTGACCTGGAGCCAGACAAATCCGAACTGATAGTAGGCGTCAGCTGAGCTCTTCTGTGGCGGCCCGGGGTGCCAGTACTTGTCACGTACTGATTTGGTGTTGGCCGTGAACGAAGCATTCTGACGAATCTTGTAGACGATGTGAGGCGGCACGTCAGCGTCAACGACGTTCTCAAACACCACACCTAGCCACAGATTGATTGATTGATTGAGCACGGTTTTACGTCTGCACCAACACAATATAGGTTATACAGCAGACGGTTTTTACAGGTCTGATGACCAAACCAACACTGTCAAAGCACTGAAGGAGGGTGGTTAGTCATCCAGACAGGCATCAGTCTAACCAGGCTCACCTCACCGTGTTACAATAATACAACATGCATGCAGATATAATACAAGAAAATAATCTAACACACAAAGTAATCCAAGCACAGTGAGTAAACCCAGTGAGATGAAACCAAATCTGGTAAGACAGAACCTGTGAACTGCTCAAATGACTGTACAACTACAGAAAGCTACACAATACCATTACTAGAGAGCAGTTATGGCAATATTCCCTCTTGCTCCTGACCAAACCATAGCTCAGATGTGGTCAAATGGAGTTCGAGGGGGACACCTAGCCACAGACACACACAGACATCATGGCAGTAGGCTGGCGCAAACACACATATCAGAGTAGACCACTGGGCACTGCAGTCCACAGTCAGACATGACCGTGATGACATTGAACACACAAATGACACGTGAACTCATCGTAGACTGTTACTGTTAGCTCAGTCAATGGTTGTGCTAGATTTTACACAAGTGTCAGGAATGTGAGACCAGATACGGATGATCTAATGTTGAGGGGTCGTCTCAACATCACCAGCAGAAGAGCTAAGACTGGACAGTGTGTGGGCTGGGCAGGAAGCAGTGTACACGGGCTGTAAGTTACACACAATGTTACTAGACAAGACACAAGATAAAAGGAGCGACATTCAACAACAGCACGCCTGTCAACCAGGTGAGCCAAAGTCGTCATATTACTACTACTATACTGCGAGTCATTGAGTCTCTTACTAGCGATGACCGTGACGTTGTTAGCGTAAGCGTCGTTGAGGAAGTAGTTGACTAGTTCGTCTTCAGTCTCAAAGCCGTGAAAGACATTCATATTAATGCCGGAGACTAGTGCTAGCCAGCTGCACGCCGCGCTGTCCACGTTGTCCAGCTGACGCAATAACACTGAGCGACTCATCACAGACGCGTTCAGAGGACTGGACAAAAAGTCTCGCACCCGCTGACTTTTTATCAGATGCCAGAGGCCAGGCATGCGGTACAACACTCTCTGCATCTGTACACACACGTTTAGACAAACTGTCAGCAATATTAAAGGATCACGTATTGATAAATAGGTAAACTGTAGCTAGGGTGGCTGCTCGATAGTCCGAAGGTCACTTAGCCTGCCAGCACTAGGGTTAGGGTTACTGGTCGGACTATCTGACTTTAAGACTATCAAACCTTCTGACTATAGCTATCGACACAACACAATCATAGGTGACCTGAATGATTTCATGGATGTTGTGTTCAGTCGTGTTCTGCAGTAAATATTCACGAATTTCAGCTGAAATTGTCTTCCACTTGCGCGCATACTCTGACACGGCATCGACCAATGAGAACGTCCCATTCGCCTGCATGCATATTCAACGAAGAAAAACTTCAGACGGTTAATGTAGATATATACATTTATGGATTAACTGATCTCATAGGTTTGAATATCTGTTAAGAGTTTTTTGGGAAACCTCGGAGAAATACACTGTGGCTCAAAAAATGCACCATTTCCAGTGACAACTACAAGGTCACGATAGTTGAGATCACATGATGCTCACAGTCACACTGACATCATATCAGTCATTCATAGGAGTTCAAACAACCGACCTACTGTAGAATCACAAACAGACGACTGACTAGGACACACTGTGTGTGTGAGTGACAGATGACCTTGCTAATGATGAGCGTGGCAGCCGAGTTGTTAGGAGCAAAGAGCACTTTGGGATTGTTGTACAGCGCGTGGACGAGCATACCTATACTCTTGAGTTGAGTCCGACTCAAGCCGAGGTCATCTGACATCATCACAGACAACACCAGTCATGTCCATTGTTCTACACTGAACTCTTCTTTATACTCAAGTCTACGAACTACACATGATGCAGAGTTTCACTATAGTGAACTCTGCCCGCCGACCATCTCGGACTCATCATACCATCTGCTAAACAGCTCTCAAACATCACGGCTGTATTGCCGCTAGTGTGCAGGGGACATGAATGCAGCTCAATGACGACTCACTGATGCCGATGTTTCCTGATGATTTGCTGACGATGTCGTCACTGATTGTAGACTGACCACACAACGTCGTCTGCATCGCAATCCAGATACGAATGAGTCGACTGTTACGATTCGCTCGGTCGACTGCATCGCCATCCTGCGATATCAACACAACCACAACAGTGTAAACAGTGCATTAATCAGATACTTGGCAGGTGAGAAATCAATTTCAAGCAACTGATCTTCATAGTTTCATTACATACAAAGTCGTTCAGTTGTAACTGGTGAAGAGTTGAGTCAGTGCTGACATCAACACAGCTCGTGATTGTCACAGACAGAGACACATGGTCATCAACAGTTTCACGACGTTTTCATTCATTCATTTATCTCTGGTCACCCTAGCTCGACCATACGTATCTTCCTCATTACAAATCACCAACCGCTCTTTCATATATGCATCACCTTACCTGCGGAATCAGCTCCCTTCTTCATTCCGTCAACCTCATTCTGTTCACTCTCCTCCTGGTTCACCTCATCCTGCGCATATCACCTCATCATAGTTACCATCTTTGCTCTCACCATTTATCACTCCCTCGACCTTTCAGTCCAAACTTAAACTGATCTCTTTCACAAATCCTTTCCTCCATAGTCTTCTGATTCCTACTGGACTGCCTGCACAGATTCTGAACTTGTACTGAACTAAGTAGGCACTGGCATTTGTTTGTTTTAGTTTCTTCTTTTTTATATTTTTTTCTGGTTACATGTGCTCTGATCACACTCAGCTTTTAGTCCCTGTTAAACTCTTCTTTCGCATCGTATCGTATCTGTTGCACAAACCTTTTCCTCCATCATCTGTTGCCTCAACACTCATCATAAGTCTACGACAGTGTCTGGTACACAGTGTCTGGTGTTGTGACCTGGTCACGGTGGTCGGTGTTGTTCTGTGTGCGTTGATGTCTGTCGTCGTCGGTGAAGTTGTTCCACATCTCAGTCGACGACTCGACACTCCGACACAGAACGTCGTGAGGCAGACCAAGCCGTGATGCCAGTGTACTTAACAACATCAGGTTCTTCTCAAACAGCAAGAACTTCTCCAGCTGCACACGACAACATGTCAACTTGAACAAACTCTGAGCCCCTGGTTGGTGGTTGGGTGGACCGTGTCTGTTATGGTCCGGCAGTGATGGGTCAGTCTGAGCCCCTGGTTGCGGGTTGAGTCGACCGTGCCTGTTGTGGTCTGGTAGTGTCGGTCAGACTGAGCACTTGGTTGCAGGTTGGGTCAACCATGCATGTTATGGTCTGACCACGGTTGGTTAGTCAGCCAAATTTAATAGCTCTAGCTTGTGGTTTTTGCTTGGTAACAAACACATGAATTCCAATGGTTCTGTCCCTTTGCATTTCTATTAGACAGCTTCATTGACCCCCTCGAGTCACATACATTAACCCCCTTGAGTCACTGAAGTGATCTGACAGAGGGTGCTTTGACAATGGCACTGGTAAGAGAGTTCTGAATCAGCTGAGTCAGTTGATCTGAGATTTACTACAGAGAGTTACAGTAGTCAAGTAGAAGATACTCACTAGGTGGCGGCAGCACTGAGCGGACTAGATTACTAACATCACACATCAGAAGTGTACACGCTGGGCCAAAAGTGCCTTTGCACACTTCAGACTAACGATGATCAAAGCTATAACAAATGCACCAAAGAGCATTGAGTTACACAGTGCTCAGTGCGATAATATACGCACATTAACTGGTCAAAAATTACACTGGGAAATTCCGGAGAAAAGCGACAAACATAACCGCAGTAAATAGTGGCGTGAGATGTAGACTGAGAGCAGTGTCTTGTGATGAGAGATGACCAGCTCAACACTCTACGACACACAATGTATGACGTCACTGTCACGTGACTAGCAGTGCAATACATACGTTGTGCAGTAAATAGCTGACACTGATACATACGTTGTGCTCAAACTGTCGGACACGAGTGATAAACAGACTGAAGTTGTTGTTGTTCCAGTCAACCTGACAATACATCATAACGGTGTCACCCTGATGGACCGTCACGTTATCAACACAGACTGAAGCAGCTATAACAACGATATAAACAATACATGTTTACTTTCAACTGTCACGTGATTGGCTTCTTATCGTCCAACGCTGAGGCCTCTCTAGTAGTCCAATGCACACTCACCCTTACCACTTGGTTTGATAACTTCAACTCCAGTAAGACATATCTTGACCTCTACTGACCTTGACCTTTGACCTATTTTACGTTCAAATCAAATCAATTGATTGATTGATTGAGCAGTGTTTTACGTCCCCTCCAACACAGTATAGGTTATATGGGAGACGGTTTTTACAGGTCAAAAGACCCAACCAATAGTATCAAAGTACTGAAGGAGAAAGCTGCAAAAGAAAACAACACAAAAACATAAAGAAAACAGAAAATACACAGACACACACAAACACAAAAAGTATACAAATAACCGTTACTCAAATAAACACAGCAAGTCCCCTAGTCTACAATAATATGGGGGTGACTAGGGGACAGCTCCCACAGAGGGCAGGGTCGCTAGGCCTGAACGGCGGTAGGACTGCCGCCGCGGTACCCCCACAATCAAATCAATTGGCCAGTAGGTCGGCCGCCTGTCAATCAAGCAGACAGAGTGACAGTGGTACCTGATCAATGATGTGTTGTGTGTCAACGTGTGTGGTCACTTCATCAACGACACTCGACCAGTTGTCAGCCGACAGACCACACAGATGACTGCCAGCCACTCGCTACACACACACACACACCTGTCAATCAACCACCTACGGACCACACAGCAGCACAGACAGAACTGTACCTTTTACCACACTTAGCAGAGGTGATGTGGTGTAAAACAACTCAAATACAAAAGTCAATAAGCATTTCCATAAGAGGTAGTCATGAAATAACTGCAGACTGCGGAGGAAAGGATTTCTGAAAGAGATGAGTTTTGAGTCTGGAGTGAAAGGTTGAGTGATAGGTGATGAGAGCGCGTGATATGCGCAGGATGAGGTGAGCCAGGAGGACAGTGAACAGAATGAGGTTGACGGAAAGAAGAAGGGAACTGATTCCACAGGTAAGGTGATGCATATGTGAAAGAGCGGTTGGTGATTTGTAATGAGGAAGATACGGATGGTCGAGCTAGGGTGACAAGAGACGAGGAGCGAGTTCTACCT
>Ga0056114_1001257_pt1 | contig 11205 bp, 10 predicted proteins | sample WorMetHERISLAND1_FD_77005 | JGI IMG/M metagenome (GOLD analysis project Ga0056114, IMG submission 77005) | Marine gutless worms symbiont microbial communities from Max Planck institute for Marine Microbiology, Germany - Olavius loisae HERON... ...
GAACGACCTAGCTCAGCACAACCTTACCTTGGAGGATGCTATCGAACTGGCTCTGAATAAGCCGCTGTGGAGACTATTGGCAGCAAGCGGAGCCACGCACTGATGGTGCATGCCGAATAATGAATGGTGTTTCATATGAAGAATAGTATGATAAACAAATGTGTTCGTTTTTAATTACAGTTATTACAAAAATCCGTCCTATTCATCCAAGATGTTTTTATACCTTGACATTTCAGTCTCTTTTATCTAAAGAAACTGACACTGAAATTTTCGTTGTGTTAGAGAAATTTTGTAATAACAACGAATATTTGACGCTCGTTTTTACGGCTGGCTGAATTATGTCAACAGAGACAACGACATAACGGAGGTGATAGACCATGTGTTCTGTGTGGATCACGAGGCGTTCGGCGAACACAAGGAGCATGAACTGAAGCCAGGAGGTCGAGACATTCCAGTCACCGAGGACAACAAGAAGGAATACGTCAAGTGAGTGTGTTACATTACGCTACTGTGCAGCTGATTCAAATAATTCAGATCATTTTTGCTCTCCTTCAAAGTCAAGCTTAAACATCACTGTTATGCTGTGCAGTGTTTTGGAGCTTACGCTTTGTCAGACACTATGTAGAATATCTCACTTCATTTGGTAACAGTCACTGTCTCTAACTTCTGGACTACCCTATAGTCGAAAAAGGGACCTCTAAACTTTTGCCTGTAACTTTGGCAAATATTAACCGATTTTCAAAATTTTTCACTGTTGAATTCGGCAATAAATTTGCAACAAATTATTTATTACATTGCCCACCACACCTTGACTGTGTTGCTGCACTACCTTGCGAAATCAAAATTGCTAATTTTGTTATGTTGCAAGCACATAAATGCAAATGCGGTTATTTTTGGACACGAAAACAAGGCTGTTTTTACCCCCCTCATATTCGTGGACCCTGGCATCAAAATAAATGGAGAGCATTATGCGGACATGCTGCTGAAACAGGAGATGATGCCCGATATCTATGCAATTTCTGGCGACTTCTTCATTTTTCAGCAGGACAGTGCACCGACCGGCCGATAGGGCTCGTGAGATGGTCACGTTACTGCCGAGATAGGTTCCGTCTTGCATTGCTGCCAATCTGTGACCTCCCAACAGCCTCGACCTCAACCCTGTTGACTACAAGGTGTGGGGTATGATGCAGGACCCCGTTTATTGTTGACGATGTGAAGCAGCGTTTGATTAACGTGGGACAGTCTGGAGCAAAGCGTCATCGATGACACAATCAACCAGTGGCTTTCATGGCTTCGTGTCCGTCATGTCCATGCAAAAGAGGGACATTTTGAACAGTCTTTGTAACTTTGTCATAAAATGACATTTGATTGTCACTATTGAAGTTGTATGTATTGTTTTAATATGAAAATGTCTTTGTTTGTGACAACTGTCATTTCACAAGGTAGTGCAGTGACATGTTTAAGGTGTGGTGGACATTGCAACAATCACTTTGTTGCAAATTTCTTGACGAATTCAACAGTGAAAAAAATTTGAAAATCGGTTAATATATGCCTAAGTTATAGGCAAAAGTATAGAGGTCCCTTTTTTCACTCACAGTGTATAATCTCCCACCGTTAGTACTGGCCCATGACTTGCCATAGTCCTGTGTATTATGTGGCATGCCTGTGAAAATGTACTCCATATATGTGAACTGCAGCACAAGTGTCGGATCAGTTTGGAATTGCGGATTACTTTAAATGTCGGTGAGTGATGTACGTAATTGTTGTGTAGACTGTATGTTCAATGGCGGTTTATGCGAGGCATTGAGGCACAGTTCTTAGCATTACAGAAAGGTTTCAACGAACTCATTCTACAGCATCTACTACGGCCGTTTGACGAGCGTGAGCTTGAGGTGTGACTATTATCAGTCAGTCAAAAACACATTTCTATAGTGTGGTATGTCAACAGCGAATTAGAGGAGCATACTACTAGGCTCTGTCTGTGTAATTTACTGATTCTACACTGTGTCCCATAAAAAACCGGTCATTACTGAAATTGCGATATCATCAAAAGTGGTGATTGCACACCCCCATTAAATTTCAATACAGGATATCTATGTTACTCACCGAATAAGATTAGCATAACATCAGAACAGTCATTGTCAGCGTCGAGTACCAGCTTCTTAGTTTACATAGCAATGGTAAACGTTAGCAATTCCTATGATAATTCTACAGAACTGAACATTTGATGGTAAAAATGTTAACTGAAAAAAAGGAAAGATTTACAAGACATGATCGAAATGGTGTCCTTTCATACGGACACAGACCTGAAGCCGCTTTCTCCACTCATCGATGGCCCCGTCAATGACTGTCTGCCGCAGTCTGACCATACATCAACCAGGGGCTGTTTCAGCTCGTTGATGTCATGTATGCGCTTCTGGTAAACACAGTCTCGAAGACAGCCCCAAATTCTGTAATCGACAGGATTTAGGTCGGGTTGTTATGTGGCCATAAGTCAGGAGAAATCAAATCAGGTGTGGCCTGGCACAAATACTCGACTGTGGCACGTGCACGATGGGCCAGTGTGCTGAATTAGCACAGGCCTTGGTCTGTGAGAGTGCGTTGGTTGCCGTGGCAACAGTTGCAGCTGGTACTCTGCTATGTGAATGATTTTTATGGTAAATTATCAAGTAATGTTGCAAGAACAATTCGATCAAATGGCATTGATATTGGTCGATGTTTGTGAAAGTTATTGGCCATTATATACGTGCCCGGTTTTGGGGGGGGGGACACAGTGTACATACAACAGCTGTGTTGTTCACTGTAAAATCTTGCCTGGCGCACTATTTTGGCATGAAATTGTGGACCTGAAGACAGAGTGCACACAATATAATTTTCAAAAATCCCTAATGATGCCTGCAATAAAACCAGCTTTTTCTTACTGAAGAAAGCAAATGCTGTCACACAGTAGGACAGCACAATTGGAGGATTCTGTGTGCACTGCGTTGTAACGTGGTCATTGGGAGGTGCAAGTAAATAGTAGGCAGCTGTTGATGTACGTCCATCAGTGACTTATTATCATGACGAGTTTGTTGCTACACGTGTTGCCACATAATGTGGATAAATGCAGGTTAAAAATAAAGATAGTGGCCAGAGAGAAAAAGTTTTTTAGTAAATTGGACGGCAGTGCAGTCCATTGGTGATTGTTTGATCGTGTGACAGTGAGAGGGTTGTTGCTGTGCAGCTGATGATTGGCGGCCTTGGTAAGATTGACGTCGACGACTGGAAGCGGAACACACGATTGAAACATTGCTCAGCGGAGACGAACGTCGTGCGGTGGTTCTGGCAGGCAGTTGACGAGTATGATGAGGAGCGCAGAGCACGGCTGCTACAGTTTGTCACTGGTAGCTCCCGGGTGCCTCTGCAAGGCTTCAAATCACTGCAAGGTAACGTCGTGTCATGTTGCCGTCTGAGATATCACTAGTAGTAATGGTCAGAAAGTACGAACTGTTTGTACTGCACGTAAGATCTAGGAACGATACGATACGATAGAAGAGGTTAATGTGGACTCAAAAGCTGAGTGTGATCAGCTTAATCTAACACACGAAACTAAGACAAAAAATGTCGGTTCCCACTTAGGTGCTTTAATTACCTCAAATACCATTAATTTGTAACACTTTGAAACACTGTGTGTGTTTGAGATGTGAATTGGCATTGGTTATTTTGAGTGACGACTTTATATGGAGTTTGTTGTTTTTAGGATCAACAGGTTCACAAGGACCTCGCCTGTTTACCATTCACCAGGTGGACACAAACACTGACAACCTGCCGAAGGCTCACACCTGGTGAGTACTTATGCCTGTGTGTTGTACAGTGAACATATTGTCACAGCTGGTGATAGGTACATTGTTGATTTTGCCTTCTATTATTATATACTAGGGCTACAGATTTTAACGATTAATTCGACGATTAATCGCTAACAATTTTTAACGATTAAAATTTTTAATAACAATTAATTGCCCACTGGATGTGGTTGAGCCTCCAAAAATTAGAGATGATGGAAATTTTCATGGAGGAAGATGTGAAGTTCACATTGTGAACCCATAAAACTGATATGCGACTTCAAGAGTAAAGGTGTATGTATAAGGAAAATACATAGACGCTGTTAGCTTATATCCTACAGTAATGGTATTACGACAGTAGGCCATATTACTAAAAACTGTGTGTGTTGAATTTACGCGAAAAAAAGAAACGACACAGTTACACAAAGCATTGGACATTTTGTTATTTTCCGTGACACAAGGCCCACAACACACTACAAAAATTAACTAAAATTAACTATTAATTAATTGTTATCAATTACAAAGTTAACTATTAAATTTTATTCAATCGTTATCAGTTCTATTATATACATTATGTAGTTTGCATTAATTTACTCATCTGTGATTATTCCCATTGTACAGCTGTACTGTACATCAGCTTATCTTCATGCCATTGTCTGGAAGATATTACTGCTAAGCGCACATTTGAAAAATGTATCTTTCTAAATAGTATATTACAACAGAAAGATTGCAAGGCTGTGTATCTGTATTTTGCAATCCCTCAAGCTGGTTATAGACGACATCTCTTCGCCAATCACCATGAAGGACTAACACGCCATATACGGCAACTGTTCTAGAAACCAAACAGTGTAGATGTTGATGGGACATACAAAGAAACGAGTCTGAAGTGAAAGGTTGATAATTGATAATTAACAAAGAAACTGGATCTTTGTTGGCGTTTCTTCCTCTGCAGCTTATGCGATGAATGGATTGTAGTTCTAACTGAAAGTGAGGAGTTGAGTTATAAATTATAGTCACTTCTGTACTATGTTTCAGCTTCAATCGTATTGATATTCCACCGTATGAGAACTATGAAAAGTTTCTCGAGAAACTGACTTGCGCCGTGGAGGAAACGTGTGGTTTCACCGTTGAATAACGGCAACACTGGCACTTCTTCTCTGCTGGCGACCGGCAAACCTTTTCCAGTTATCTGACGTTTGTTGTTGAATATAAGATTGCAGTGAATGTCCAGTGAGGTTGGAGCAATTGCAAGGCACATTAGATCAGTTACATTTTGTATGAACAGCCAGTAGTCTGATAATTAAGATTGCAGCATTAGACACTAGCAAAGCAAACAATGGAAGTGCTATCAGCGATGGCCTGCTTTCTTGTGTATCTGCCTATCATAGTATTTGAGAAGTGACGTTGATTCTTGTGTAACTGTAAACTTATTGTGGCTGTGTTAAATGTCAGTACGACGTACTTGGTATATTTTTTGTTATGCAACTGGTTGTAAACATATCGCGGTTAGTAGTTTTAACAACTTGCAGTAGGGTGTGTGACCTCCATTAAGGCCATGTGTGTTCTGCCATAACGTTAGTCTGTTGCGTCATTCTTGCATGAAATAGTTACGCTGATGTTTTTTTTTTATATATTTTATTTATTGTTGTGCCACAATAGATTGGTGTTATTGGATCTTATCTCAGTGTAAAACTCTTTAGTCACGAATTTATTGATGGAAATGTACAATTCATTAACTTTCTTCGCATTCGTCAAGTTCTAAGTGATGGCTGAATAAAACAAACTCAGTTTTCCACAAAAGAAGAATTTTCCATTATATTTTAAATATTTGGCATTTGCTTTTAAAACCAATGTCTGTTTAGCTTGAAGTTGAAGATATTTTGAAATTATTGCCGCCAATTTCACCTCTGGCGTGTTGTTGCATACCAGTGCAACTTGGAACATGATGATAATGCGTTTTTCTTCTCTTTGATGATGATCACTGCTAGTCATTATCTGTAGCCATGTGTTTCGTACGTTGCCATTTCACAGAATGATCTACGAGCATTTGGAGTCAGTTGCTCATTTGCTGGCCACAGTTTGTTCTGATCTTAGCATTGTTGCCGCTGTTGTAATCCATACATGCAAGGTTGGATTTGTGTTAAGTTGAACACATGAACCGAGCCATTTTGATTGAAGACAGATCATGCTAGTCCGAGGTTTGAGTTGTACAAAATAATGTGACACCACTGTTGACACTTCTGAAGCTGTCAGCTAGGGTCGTTGGAAAGCAACTTCTTTCTGTTTATGTGTGGAAGCATTTGCACACGAGTTCATTGATATTTAAATAAATTAAATTTTGTCAGCTTTCCACTTTTACTTGGACTGTCATCAAGACATTTACGCGTGGTACACTGGCCATTTTTCCACTGAATTTGCCGTAGATTATGACAAGCCGTGTCACCGTGGTCAATTTTTACCTCAACATGTTGTTCTATGGTGCTTTCATAACCATGATAGACCATTGCTGTGGTCTGTTCTTAAGCTACTTGCGTGCTTAAAATGCCGTTAAACCCTAACCATCCATCTATCCATCCATCTTAAGCTACACTATTTTTAAAAATGGCACCTTTTTTTCTTTTAACAATAAGTACGTCAAATGTTGACCGATTTTGATGATGTTTGGTGGGAATATACATGACTATATTTGCAACAAAACCGTTTGCAACATGTGAGATTAATATTCATTCAGCATCGCTACTTCAGGTTTTAAACTGAGGTTAAATATTTTTCCATTTCAACGACGCAACAAGTGAAACATTGCGAGTCGTGCAGGTTTGTGATGGCAATTAAGTTGCTTCTATCAAATTTTGCAATTTTGCATCAAGTTACTTGCATGACAGGTCTTTGCTAATGTCACAGCGAAGTGGTAATCTCTTATTTAATTCGAGGGGCACTTGCATACATTGCCTAGGTAGCAGACGACGCTTTAACGTAAACATGGATTTCACTGACGACGTTCGAATTCTGATAGAAAATCTGTACATTTTTAAAGGTTACGGTGGAAAAAACTTATTAATTAAAGAGTTTCCAGATAAAGGTTGGGCTTTAAGCTCAATCAAAAGATTACTAAATTATTGGAATATTTTGCCTGTTTGTTTTGCATCGTTTCTCCTTGAATCGCGTGACGTAAAGGAATATACCAGTGTGTTGCAAATAGAGTGAGGTACATTCCCACCAAATATCATTAAAATTGGTCACATTTGACTTAGTTATTGTTAAATAAAAAGGGTGCCATTTTTTGAAACACAGTGTAGTATTCTTTGCTGCATGACCGTGCGATCCAATTCTGGTCCAATGATTGATGATAATATTTTTTAGTTAAATAAGTTATTTCATAAAATCCATTATTAAACTGGACAAGTTAAACCAAACTGTACATATTTAAGAATCACGATGTTGAAATTTTACCATTTAAAAATCACAGTTAACCGAAACACCAAATGCATGCCTAAGAATATCGTCTGGATAGTCAACTTAACTTGGAAATTGATCATAAAAATTGACGTTCATATATTTGTAACGCATGGGCTCAAATGCAGTGTTTAGAGGAGAGCAGATGTACATGTGATTGTGTGTTTTGTTATATGTGTGAGTCCACGGTTTACAATGACATTCGGTGTTATTCATTGGTACTGCTCTTGTTAAACGTTTGATAAATCGTGCGACATTTCTAAGCGCTTTCTCTGTATTTTGTGCACTTTATTGCCAGCCTTGTGGCTACCAGGTAAACTCATACAATGATTATTTGCATTTTTCTTATAATTAATTCAAGTGTTTGTAGTTGTTGCCATTCATACATGATATGGAGATCACAGTCTGAGGTACAAGTCTCACTCTCTTAAGAACTGGATTTAGAATCTAGTTGCAGTAGTATATTGTGAATGTATAACTAGAACTAGTATTGTCATGGATGTGGCAGAAATTGAACACAATGGGTTGTACATGTCAAATCTGCGTGGAAAAAAAGACGAAGTACTCTTGAATTTAATTCACTGTAAAGTGTAGAGTAAAGATAACTGGCAGAGGCATTTCTGTCGTGCGTGTGTGTTTTCAACATTGTATTTGACATTATTCTGAGCTGTGAATACCAAAGCAGCAACGACCAGTTGTTGGAACTTTAGAGCTCTCCTGTTACTTGCAGTCTGCATTTGATGTTTGCATGCGTTGATAGTTTGTAAATATACTGGTGTGTGTCACTGATGAACGCAGTTTGTTTTCGGGAAAGTAATTTATTTCATCTTCACATGTTGGTAGTTTTAATGTATCTTGTGAGAATATTGTCCACGCTGGGTTGATTTGAGGTGTGAATCTTACTATACTACGACTCAATTTACGATAGTGTGCATGTGACTTATTTAAATTTACCACATATATTTTTGTGTGTTTTGTTCATACTACTTTTGTGTACAAAAATTGGAATTTTGTGCTAAAAGAGTCTGTCTCCCAGCTGCATGATCTAAGATTGTGTTATCTGTAGATTCTGATGGTAACATTAACTGCGTAATGTATATATTCGAGTATTTGAAGCACATGAACCATTTAAGAACAGCAATCTCTTCCGCATTAGCCACCAATAGTAGAGACATTTTTAAATTGATTAAGTATTTTAAATATGCCCATGCACTGCAATGTGTTTATTTTTCATGTCAATATAACCAGTTGCCAAGTCCCACTACTGTGTTCCTTAATAGTATGAACTAGTGAAAAAAGAAATAAAAAATCGGTAAAGGTAATTTATAGGATTTGTCTGAAACTAAGAAAGGCAGTCAGTCAACAGAGAGCATTCTCCACATCTCCCCAAAAAGTTCATTAACTTTGCTTTTTGTATAGACGTTGGGTGATGAATTCATTGGCTGGCTTGGGTCAGACCTGCCAAACCTGCGTTGCTTGAGTGTGGAAATTGCGATTGTCGCAACATTTCGGGTGAGAGTGTGATATGACCTGATTTTTTACCGGGGCGTCGCAATATAACCTATACTGTGTTGGTGGAGACGTTAAACCATGCTCAAATCAATCAATCAAAACCTGGGCATGTTTGGTAATTCTGCTAAATTTTATAGTTCTACGTGACTACAGTGTTTGGAGCAATTGAGCCAAGGGCAGCCTCCATTGGGTGGGGGCAAGTTTGATCAAACATGTTTCTAAGCCAATGTGTTTTGTGCTACATTTGTAGCAGTGTTACCTGCAGTGGAATTTAGGTGGAAAATTTGTGCCCAACATCTAATCGTTTCATTGTGGGCCATTTATGGACTTACCCTGAAAGTAACAATCCAATCTGTCCACAGCATTTGAGTTGCCGTGCACACAAATAACTAAATGGGAAGCATTGAATTATCCCGTCAGTGTTGTTGAAGATAAGACAATATCAGATGAACTAGCTGTGCCAGTAAAAATGATCGGCTCATTCAGTTTTATTTATTAAAATGAATAGGAAGAGTGCAACACTTGTCTTATCCTATCTGGTTGTTTTTAATGAGCGAATGTTCTTGTATGAAGTAGTTCTGTGGAGTTTATGCAATTAACTGTAGAAACGTCATTGGCCTTACTAATATGATATAGCCATTATTTGCGTAATCAAAATGCCATTAAACCTAACCATCCCATCCATCTATCTTAACTGTAGAAACTGTGCAAGTTGTACACGTATGTAGTTGATATATGCTGTACTTGTCATTACGTAGCAAGTCGGTGCTGTAGTCCTCATTTCTGATTGTTAGGAAATATGATACATTGGACTGCTTTACATGATGAGTGTTGACAATAGTTTGTATGCGTTAAGTTTGTTAAGTGTTTGCTCGTTCCGTTGTTTTGCGTGCATGGCATTGCGTACCAAGAGACTGTTGCTATAGCGCATGTTGGTTTTATAGTACCGTCATCGGCATAATGATGTCTGGTTCAGTTGATGAATCTTGATTCACAGTGTTGTTGTTACCTTTGGCTCATCTACGAGAGTGGCTGTAGCATTTCCTTCAGTACTTTGATACTGTTGGTTGGGTCTTTTGACCTGTAAAAAACCGTCTCCCATATAACCTATACTGTGTTGGTGGAGACGTAAATCACTGCACAATCCAATACGAGAGTGGCTGTAAGGCGCAAATGGCTACTAACTGCATCCAGTTTGACATAAATGGGAATTCCATTTGGCTTGAATTTCCTCCCACCCCCTCCCCCCGTGAAAACACAGACTTTAGTAGGCCTATTATTTTAAAAGATTACGTGTAATTAGTTATATTTTTATACAAGTAAGTGAATGTCAATTTTTTTCATGCAAATAAATTACTATTACTATTAACAACAAGCCAAGCTGTCGCTAGAATAGCCGACCGTACTGCCTCACAGCAGACTATCTAGTAATTAGCGATTGTTGCTAAATAGCATATTGTGCGCCCATTAACTCCTGCAGTCACATCGACGTGTTCGTGATTGACTGCCACATCACTACTCTATTCGCGTTAACATCACGTTGATTTTGGTCGCAGTTGGTGAAGAACACAACACTGCATCCCTTTCGAAAGTTTAGACCGGCACCAGGCCGGACGCCGTCCGATGACCCCCAGCGCTCAGTATTTCGAATATGTGACAGCCAGTGTTTATTCTAGGCATCTCTGGGGGAAATTTACCCCCAAAAATTCGAAATTCCCCCCCCCCAAAAAAAAAAATTCTGACGGAATACTGTAACAAAGTCGGAAAAATACAGTAAAATCATTAAAATTGTTGCCTTCAGACGCGTTTCCTAGGCTCAAAGGTAATCCTGTATTTTAGTTTAAGAAACTCGTAGCTGTATACTATAGTATATAGTATACTATAGTATATAGTATATATCCTATTACGGTATAGTACTACAGTATAGTACAGTATAGAAATTGTGAAAATCCTACAGTACATTTGCTACTGTAGTATCTTCTATAGTAGTAATTCTGTAGTACTTGTATGTTATTTCACTACAGAACACGTGAAATCCTATAGGCCTAGTACTATTTCTATAGTATTTGTATTGATTTCAGTATAGAAGTAATCTTGTATTTTAGCTTAAGAAACTCGTAGGATCAAATTGGGGCACAACACTTTTCCCGCTATGGGGCAGCAGAAAGTGCTTCACGTGTTCTGCAGAGAAATAACATACAAATACTACAGAATTAGTACTGCAGAAGATACTACAGTAGCAAATGTACTTCAGGAATTTTGTGTGGCGCGGTGGCTCAATGGTTAGCGTTCACGGCTCGCGATCGGAAGGTCGCGAGTTCGATCCCCGACCGAGGCATACCGCGTAACAACCTTGGGTAAGTTGTTCACACACATGTACCCCTGCCCACCAAGCAGCAAAGTTGGGACCAGCTTCGGC
>Ga0056114_1001258_pt1 | contig 11203 bp, 7 predicted proteins | sample WorMetHERISLAND1_FD_77005 | JGI IMG/M metagenome (GOLD analysis project Ga0056114, IMG submission 77005) | Marine gutless worms symbiont microbial communities from Max Planck institute for Marine Microbiology, Germany - Olavius loisae HERON... ...
ATCTGGTAACATTGGTACCTTTGTTGACCAATAACGTTTTTAAATGTTAAAGAAAGAACGTTTAATGCAAAATAGAACACAGCAATGGGACAGATACCGCGTTCCATAGAACGTATTTCTAGTCTGATATCTAAACACTGTAAATAGTCGATTTCAGAGTTATACTGCAAGTCTTCATATATCCAATAAATTTAACTTAAATATGTATTTGTCCACACGTTTCGTGTGGACAAATACATATTTACGTTATCACTGTTTTCCCATACGTCGACGTTTGTATCAATCGTTTTGGTTCTCGACTGAATGTTTCTAGGATTTAGATCAAACGCGGGTGAAAAATCAGGAGTTGGTGCAAGAAAACTTACAGTTAAGAGTTTTGAGTTCCAACGGCCTTTCAAAGGATGTCGACATCGGTCGTCAAGATGATCCAGTCAACACGCTAAACTCAGTTTCCAGTACGTGGCTGCCTGTGTGTGACATAATTTTTTTGTCCGTAGCGTTTTAGTTTCTTCCTTTATAAATATTTTTTTTTGTTTTGGGTTTCGTGTGTTAGATTAAGCTGACTATATTCGGCTGTTCAGACCATGCAGTAACAATAATGCAATATTAACATTATCATATCATCGCAATCATATTATAATTTTTGTTGTCGTTATTTAGATTATTCACTATCAGTATAATTATCACCGACAATGTTTTTTCCGCACGATACTGTGCAGAGCGCGGTTGTACTATTGTAAGTCGTCCGTCCGTATGTCTGTTCGTCTGCCTGTTCGCCTGTGATGTAATGTAGTATGATTATATAGTTTTGAATTTTTTTAAATAATTACAGGAAAATTAGCCTAGGCTATTCGTTGCCGGGTGGCAAAGAAACGTCGATCTGCTCTAAGGGTATTGTCTCAAAATTCCAGGTGGAAGATGGGTGGATTAGATCATACGCGTCATCGCGCGGTTTCCTTGCTACAGCACGGCTTTCTTGTTTAACTCTATTACTGTTAACAGTGATTATAATTATAGTATTCGACTTATTTTTCTACTGATAGGCTGTATGTCGTGCAGGCGGAAGTCCAATATCGGATCAGTTGTTAGAAACGTCGACCGGCAGAATACTACAACTGGAGACCGAAAACAAACGACTGATAAAGCAACTGTCATCACTACGCGACCAGAATAACGAGAAAAATACAAGTAAAACTTCAAAAACGGGCAAAACCACTACAGTACAACACATTATGAACGGTATTTCAGGCAAAGCTGAAACAACTAGCGTCGACATTGACGACCTGGCAACAGAAAACAATCAACTGAAACTTGACATTCGCAAACTGCAGACCAGGCTCACTGCCGCTCAAACTGCCAGCGAGAACCTTTCAGCGTTGGAAACAAGAGCCTCTTTACTGGACCTTGAAAACAAGAGGCTAATGAGAAAGGCAGAAAGTTTCCAGCAAACGGTGGACAAGGTAGACGTGCTGGAGCGGGAAAACGGGCGGCTGATTACTGAGCTGGAGCAGGCAGCGACGAGGGTGAAAGAGTGGTCGCGAGAGGCGGCCGAACTGAAGACGGAAAAGGAAGATCTGGAGCGATCTGTTGAGAGCGCTGTGGACACGACCCGTCTGGATCGACTTCGAGTGACGCAGCTGGAAGACGAGCTGTCGACACTACATCGACGTCTGTCGGAGATCAACGAACCAGAGCAGAGAAGCGATACAGCATCCGACGAGATGACGTGCAACAGAGCTGCTTCTAGCACGGAGTCTCATTCAGACAGGTGCGTGGATGACCGGCGCTAGTATATTATCACTCGCATTACAGTAGCTGACAATGCGTATAGACCAGTTTGATCGCATACACATAGTATAATATAGAATTACTTCTTGTCTTAAAGCAGGGACAACATTTTAACTGTGAAAATTCTCCAGTCGAGAACGTGTATATTTTATTTGTCATTGTCGTTATGTTCAGTTCGCATGTCGTGAAAATGTCGCAGTCGTCGTGGGACGCAACTCAACTGCGGGGTCGCTTGATCACCTTAGAACGACAGGTATCTCTGGTCATTTTATTTGCCGTCACATCTATATTTTTCTTTCCAGAAATTTTCGATGGATACTGATCCACGACTGTGTAGCGAGCTGCAGCGGGAAGAACTATACAAACTAGTTGCTGGAAAAAATTTTAAGGTTTACTTTTCGATATTGTTCATTTGATACGAGAAAGGGGAGCTGGCCTATACGAAACAATCCTGGTCGAGAAATCCCGAAATGTTTTCTTTTCGAAGGACCGGCCTAAGTGAAGTGACTTGGAAACGGAAAGTTAACCAAAAACGTCATTGAGAATGTTAGGGTTCAGTCGTCCGTGCCATTCAGTGTTGGAAACGACAGCCTTTTTGTTCGTGTCAGGTAAATTTAGCAACGTCTAAATATAGACTGTGTTGGAACTAACGTCGACGGACACACACTGATGTTGTGTAAGAACGCGGCGATGGAGGAGGAACGTAGAACTCTGCGTCAGCGCTGCGCCGAGGTCCAGTCTGCACTGCGTTCAGCCAACTCATCCAACACTCAGCTCAGCGCTGAGCTGGCCTCGTGCCGCGGTCAACTGTCGACGGTTCAATGTCGTCTGGAACACGTCGAGGAGACGTGTCGACGCGACGTAGAGCTACAGACGATCAACTCGGCATTGAGACGCGACGTCGAACACGCCCAACAACAGGTGCTTGCCGCCTCGTACCTGCACCAGTGACCTATAAGTCTAACCGTAAAGCTAAGTCATGTGTGCTAGCTGGTTTACTAACATCCACCAATATTCGTACTTTGAACGTTGTTTGTCGTCGACTGCATCTTGTAGGCCTGCTCAACTATTTCATCGGTTATATACACGTAGAGACAGCTGCCAACATCCAGAGATTTTCACTGCTATAATCCACTATTTGTTAACGAAACTGTTCCATCCATATCTCGTAGGCTACGGTAAACAAAAAAATATATTATCGAAGAAACTTATTAAGCACTGCAATGGATAGGCTGGAGCCAGTTCACTATGTAAGGACGTGGATATGTTGTCTTGTCTGACGTTAGGTACGCGAGGCAGTGGTTGGCCGTGACGCGGCCGTTCAACGTCTGAATGATGTTCATCGACGTCTGGATCAGCTGACCGCAGAGTTCGACGCGCTGAAGGCCGAGCACGCCGCCTGCGAGCAGCAGCGATCCACCGACAGACACAGAACAAACCAGACTCAACTCAGTCTTACTGCAGGTATCTGTGTTTCGTTTTGTGTCTCAGTTTGTTAAGTCACGGGGCTTCATAGCACCGTCAGAACATCGTACGTAAAACACCGATACAGATCTACAGTGATAAAAATCTATCAGTGCGATAGACAATAGGCAGGTCTGCAGCAGCAGTTTCAAGAACCAGCGGATGACGCTTCAGCCAATGAAACACCAGCATTCGACATGTTCTAAAGTTTTACTTGTTCTCGCTGTGCTGTAGTGCACAAACGTTACAGTTGATTTTGTGGTGTAGATGTAGTTACATCGTTTGCGACAGAGGAGCTCAGTGTGCGTGTTAGTCAGCTTGTGGCTGTGTTGAAATACAGATGAAGACAATGAGTATATGTCGACTGTGGATGGAACGTCGTCACTGGAGGTGGACAGACAGATGACGGCCGACCTGCTGCGAGCTAACGTGAGGCTGGAGGGAGAGCGCGACCAGGCACGGGATGAGGTTGACCAGCTGACGACACAGTTGAAGGACCTCAGAACAGACCTCGAAGTCTGGCAGACCAAGTACCAGCAAGCTCAACAGCAACTCAGTGACGCCGAGAAACGACTCGGTTCCGTGGAGCTCGAATACAGCAAAACAAGTTCCAGATGTGACGTAAGTTTAGAATTCAACGTTTTGTCAGATTTATGCCCTGTCGTCGATGTGGAATTTTGACGACGAGGTTGACGATAATTACAGCATTTTATTGTCTTGCCGTTAACTGTAGATCAGCATATTTGACCGTGCCAGTCTTCTAATATATTATATTAACTATTAAGGTAGCACTGCCCACAAATCATTCTTCCTAACCGTAGTTAAGTTACGTTCAACACTTGATGGATCTGTGAAGAAACTGATAATTGCAGATACGCGGGCGCGGTCGTAATTACGGTGATTACGGCTGAAGAGATTGCCACAAAAAACTCGATTTACGGAGTTTGCGAATAAAAATAGGTGTGATATGGTGGGCGGTTGTGTGTTGTGTTGTTATGAAGGCGATGGAGGAAATGAACAAGAAGTTGGAGGAGGAAAGACAGATGTTGATGATGCAGCTCCAGACGCTCATGAATCAGCTGCAGGAGCTGCTCACGGAGCTCATTAACAGCAAGGACACATACGCCAATGAGCAGAAAACATATCTGTTAGGGGACGTTGTCATTACGAACTAGTCCATCTTGCTTGCCATGCTCGCACGATAGATAGATAGATAGATAGATTGATTGATTGATTGATTTGATTATCAGTGGAAGCTGGCCGGGAAAATAGATGAGTTTTGAGACGCTGACAGCGTGACAAACAGCAAATGAACGTGTGACATATTTTTAATACAGACACTGACAGTACTGACTGTTGGCACTGACATTTTACATTGATCATAGACTAGCAGGGGCGTCACCAGGTCAAACAATGTGGGGTGGACACATATGGCGAGCGCGTAAAGCGCGAGCCTATACAGGGGTTTGGGGACGGAGCCCCCAGCAGGGTCCAGGGACAGAGCCCCTGGTCAGGGGGTCATGAAAACCAACAGGATATCGTGAATCAATCTGTCTATCGTTGTAGCCTATAACTCAATGATATTCTGGTCACAACCGTGTCTGTCATCACTCGCCACTGCCAACAGCACATATACAATCATCCACAGTCAAGAATCAAAGTTCCACAAAAAGGCACAAAGGCACAAGAGTTTGCTCTAAAGTTTTAGTTTTTGGGGGTTTCAGAGCAAACGTATCTACAAATGTCTGCAACTTTACGTCATTCACTATGCTCTTTTCAACTGTCATCAGCAATCAACCGTTGACACTGCAATACTGCAAATTTCAAGATGGTCATTTTGAACTTAACGTACGGAATTGAAGGCGAGGGAGAGTGAAGCTCCAAACCATGACCGATCCCATCCCCTCCTCTCGAAAAAACTCGCCGGATTTGCATCAATCTCAGGAATAACCTCTGGCAAAAGTGGTCCACCCCAGTCCACCCCGTAGCGACGCCCATTGTAGACTAGTGTGTTGCTCGGCCGGTGTCGATTCAGTGGTGGTTTGTATTTTTCCAGGTATTAGTTATTACGTCAAAAATAGCATCTGTTACCGATATTCACATTACACATAGTTGCGAAAGATAAAAATATAAAAAGCTACAAAAATGTAAAAAAAACACACATGTTGCAGAGAGCAGTTAGCTGAATTGCGACGCCAGAAGGAGAAACTAGAGGAGAAGATAATGGAGCAGTACAGATCTTCAGCCAAGAAAAAGTAAGTTGTCGTCAATAACAAAATTAACTAATTCAATTATTGAATGAATAAGTTTCAAGAACATAACAGTACTAAAAAAAATTCTTTTTGTATTACAAAGTCTGCATTTTCACCATGATTTACTGATTTTTTAACCAACAGTTACTAAATGAACACAGATTGGATTAGTTTCTGTTTATACTTGTTCAGACTCTTAACAATCTGACTCGTATTCTTGTGATGTTTTAATGATATAGAAACAAAAGCTTTGGTGCTGCTTTGGTCCGAAGAGCGCGTAACGCGATGCAGTGGGTAAGAATTGATTTCAACTCATCTGTCAATTAGCTGGAATGAAATATGATTCACTCGTACTACTGAGGTCGGTGCATAAAAACATAGAACATTCGCATTTTCTGTGTGTAGCGTAGCGCATAGTGTGCTTGTATGTTATTATTATTTTGACTCTACGATTTCACATTATTATGTTGTAAAACCTGTGCGATTGACATCGGTTCATTAAAGGCTACTTACTTTACTTACTTACTTACTTATATTGTTAGGTCAGTCATTGTCACTTAATTTAGGCCTATTTCAAACTGTCCTTGTGCAATGTTTGATGTTTACATGGCAAACGAGGCATTGAAAGATGTTCTTTCCGGTTGGTTGGCTCAGGGTCGCAGGGAGGCGCAGCATCCAGGAGGAGAGTCCTCCGCTGATTTCACAGAGACTCGGGCCGCTGCCGAGACGTCTGAGAGGCAGGCCAGACTCGACGTTGAAGACAGATCAACGCCCGCCGATCTCTGTTCTGCCAGTGCGTACGTCGTCGTCGATGATTCTATTCATTTCGAGCATCTTTAATAGAACAAACATTAAAACACCCACACAGACAGACAGACAAACAGACACAGAGGCGACTGCAATCGCGCAATGTAGCCATGCAACAGTGATGTCAGCAGCAGTGAAACGCACAGGGTGGTCCGATACAGTATATATCCCTATTATTTTTGCAGTATATTTGTCATTGTCTGGTTTCTGTGCACCAATTTTAACCAATTTACGGCGCGACGGGTGCATACTGCATAGCGCCGACTATGCAGTCGTAAGACGTTTGTCTGCTTGTCCGCTTGTTCGTCTGTCTGTTTGTTACGCACCAGTATCGTGTTAAGATTTAAGATGGCTAAATGTGTCATCGACGTTTTCACCGCTTCCTAGGCCAATCATTCATTTGTTTGCAGAACTAAATGACATTCACAAATTTCGACAGAGTCGTCCTCACTGGGGTCGTTAAATACACATGGGCATAAAAATTGCTACTTTTTGCAAATAACTCGCTGTATCTCGGATACGATGCAACATATGAACAGAGGTTATGGAACATTAATAGGAAGTCGTACCTTCTCTATCGAATCCTGTGATCTTCCATAACCTTTTGTGAGCTCTAGCGGCAATTTTGGCTATTGGAAACCTTTGTCGGGCCAATATCTCAAAAATAATACTGCATATATTGCATCGCCTGCTAACTCCATAAATTAAACAAATGAAGTCATGTGTGCCTTATCACGTCCTCTGCTGTACTGGATTCGAATAATTTTTCAAGGACATTTTGAGGTCACGTAATTGCTAATATCTAGTAAATGATGCCAGATGCTAGCCTATATTGTACATTGGCTTCACATCAGGTGCTGTGAGTGAAGTACCGCAGTCATCGGCAGCTACGACCAATGGCGACAACAACGACTCGACAACCAAGAAGACATCCATCCGTCCACAGCACGTCGACCACAATGTCAGTCTGACGACATCCAGTCCAGACGACGAAACTATAACCCTCGACCAGTTCCTCTCCGAGTGCAATCGATCGCCAAGATCCAGGGTACAAAGTTCTACAGTTTGACACTTACACATATTGTACTTGCCCAGCTTATGCTTGAATGTTTTTATCCACAGGCATATTTTCTGCTACATGAACAATTGAATATAGTAAACTCAAACACTATATTATACCACAGTCAAGAAAAACGTTTGTCTGTATTTGCCGGCAATCAGCCTCGGCGTCATAAACTCCAAAATTTCAAATTTGGTGTGATCATCCGTCACGGGAGCCAACTTGGAGACCATTCGTCAGGAATTCTTCGAGGTCTCTCCTCGAGAGATCTTGCGACAGCGTCGAAGATCATGCTGCTATTAAGTAGTTATATACTCACTCACTTGTCGTAAAAGCAAGAGTCCGTGAAATAACGGTCTGAAGTATCCCATAAATAAGTTATTTATTTAAAATATTGTCATAATAACAATGACGGTGGAGTCACTGTAGTGAGCATGAAGACTACGACAATAATAATGATCATAGTAATTTGTAAGTAAGTAACTAAGTAACAGCCAGCAAACTAAGTGTATCAAACTTTGGAAAAACTACCAAGCAAACATGTTAGGTATAACAGAAGAACAGTCATACAAATTACAGTGACATTGCAGGACTGCAGGTGGACTCAGAGGCAAACGAAGCTTCATGAAGTTCATGGGTATAACAGTATTCATATTCCTTCCGGGCTGCCTTCACGGATCTTAACCTGTACTGCATTAAAGGGGCACTGGCGTTTGTTTGTTTTAGTTTCTTCTTTTTTATATTTTTTTCAGGCTACGTGTGCTAGATTAAGCTGAATACAGAATACTCAGCTTTTGAGTCCACGTTACACTCTTCTATCGCATCGTATCGCATCGTATAACTATAAGACAAGAGAAGAGCTAATGTATGCAGTGAGTACTAACTAATGTGATAATGTGATCAGAGACGATTACTTCTCGAGAAGAACGTGTTTCTCGACGACGTGACGTCATCACCTGCAGACCGCGGAGGAGGTTCAAAACAGTCGCGTTGGCCAAGTCTTCTGTCCCTGTTTAGCGCGTCAGCCAGCGCTTCAAAGCCGGGACAAGTTCACCGTGCTCCGCCGAGCCGCACTCTAGCGACGTCGCGACAGTTTCAGTCCGAGATTAACGTGCTTACAGCTGCCGACCGGAAGTTGTATGGCGGCCCTGTGACGTCACCGGAAGTCGACGTTAGGCGGCCGTCGTCGGCGTTGTCTCCTCGTGCCTTCGTCGCTGTTGACATTCCGCTTCTTGAAGACGTGCCTCAGACTGACTCGAGCACAAACGGTGTCCGAACAGGTAAAAACCGTTTGTAATCATTTCCAACAAACTTTGCCAACTCTGTCTGTCAGTCCGTCTGTCCGGCTGTTTGTCACATTCATTCATGCACTGTGTCTAAACGGTTGAACACATTGACCAACTTATCTGTTAGCCCAATGTTTTCACCATACATCTCGGCGAAATTTCCAAAGTTGTCCTGAACGGCGGCCTTCAATGCAGGTCGATTGGTAGAGTGACCCACCTAAGACTCGCAGGAAGTCATATCATCCGTCGAATGCTGACACTCTAGATGACCTTGGATGACCTTTGACGGCCACTTCAGCTACTAAAAACCTTCAACCACTACGTGAATCATGAAAATACAGAGTGTTGTCTATACTGCAAAAGGATATGATACACAAACCACCATTTCCACAATCCCATATCATTGTAAAGATTCGAGGTCATTCGAGGTCGCATAAGCTCCTAGTAAGTGGCAATGTCTTGAAGACAGGATTACACGGTTACTACATGAAAACTACAAACAGAAGTGACATTACGGCTTATCAAATATCGTCATAGTCGACGAATCATTTGACATCGATCTTCAAGGTGCTTTATGCTGTTGCGACCATCTCTAACACAAATTTCATCATGGACGTAATAAATAGAATGTACATGTACTTGTGTGAATTACCCTAGTGCGTGTGTGGTATGCGCTAGCGCTGCGTTGATTCTGTCTGTCTGTCCGTTCTTCTGTCTGTCATTGTTTTCGCAATGCATGGAGGCTACAGTCGGTCGGCATTGCATTATATTTAAGTAACCCAGTTTGGCTGCCGCTGCCGCTGCCCTAACAAAAAAATAATGATTTGGCCGTTGAGTTTTGTAGCTTTTGTTTCTACTGATCTGTGTATTGCACAACACAGACGACGATAACTGTGACACTGTGGTTGATTGATTGACAGATTCAAACACGATGTCTTCGACTGCCACACCAGGCGGCGGTGTCACTGCCGACGACTCGATCCGTTCCGGTGTAGATTCGTTTTCCCGGACTCGCAACTTCTCCTATCGTCGTCTGTCCAGCCCTTCATCGTCGTCGTCCGTCGACTGCGGCAGGCCTCGAAGCACTGGTCCGTCGTCCGTGGACGTCGCTGTCGTTCCAGACACTGACGGCGGCACGTCGACGACCTTGTCGAAAGGTTGGACTGGCGGCATCAGCTGCGGCACATCGGCGTCGCGGTCGACAGATCCAGTGACTCCTGACCGACCGTCACGCTGGAAGAACATCCGCAACGACGCGTTAGAACTCGGTCATATCAGTGATGAAGGGTTTCGCGAGTCCAACGTCTGCATTTAGACTCTACTTCCGGTTTTCTGTTCGAAGTCTGTGGCAAACACGTCATCTTGGTGCTATTTTCCGTTCTTCCGAATTTTGTCGCGTGTCCGTTGCGACGCGCGATATTGATATGGCAGTTCCGTCCGTTCTTCCGTCCGCGACACTCCGGTATTGTGTCAAAACGACTAAACATATCGTCAATTTTTTCACCTTCGGATTGTCTCCTCATTCTCGTTTCATCAACACTAAGCGTTGTCACTAAATTCAAACGGGTTTATCCTTAGCACACATATCACAGCAGCCTCAAATACAGGAGTGGGCAAATACCGTGATTTTCGCCCAATAATTCGCTGTACCTCGGAAACGAGATATAGTTACAATGGTCGATTATCCCAGAATCGTATGTCTACGTTTCACCGATGACTTATATTTGTCGCGTACTTAACAGTTCTAGAATGATCGGCAGTAATATCCGTACTTTCACGCACAATTTTTCGTTGCGTTCAAAACACACATCAAGGTCAAACAAGGTCACGATCAACATTGAAGTCTGAAACGTCGATTCTCTTGGACCTGGAACCATGCAGACGTGTCGTGGCGTGTGCGGAGTTACTGTCGTCAATAAATTCGACCACAGCTTTTCGAGTACGTCGGACATTATTATTTTTAATTAATATTTTATTAAAACGACTTCTGCCTCTCAGAGTCTACTAACTGGTGCTGTTTGCAAGTCTGTCACTGATACGCCATACAGAGACTGATGCCGTGTTCACACTATCATGTCGACATGACGTGCCATTAGTAAATTCATCTGCCAAGATAACTGATGACATTATTTGTCTCGGTCTATTAGCAGACTTGCCATGCAGTAGCTTACCTTACGATACGGGGCAGGCGTATTGCCGTCTAACGAAACAACTTCCAGAGGCCGTTCCCCTATTCGCCACATGGGAACACGCCACCAACCAGTTAGAGCTCTGTCCCACCGTCTTGTCAGTACATAAAAGATCCTCGCTGAGCGGCTGAGCGTTTGTCATGGTCATCAATCGATTCACTGACATGTCGTCGTGTCCGAGGAAACATCGAAGGCGTATTGCGCCAGTGAATAAAAAACATCATAACAAGATGCATTAATAATAATAATAATAATAATACCAGGACAATGTTTATGGTGCTGTCATCATGCTGTAGCAGCATTGCGAGAGTTCACCCTGGTTCACGCGGAGAGTGCAGCACGGCGCCAGGTGGCCGC
>Ga0056114_1001259_pt1 | contig 11201 bp, 5 predicted proteins | sample WorMetHERISLAND1_FD_77005 | JGI IMG/M metagenome (GOLD analysis project Ga0056114, IMG submission 77005) | Marine gutless worms symbiont microbial communities from Max Planck institute for Marine Microbiology, Germany - Olavius loisae HERON... ...
AACTTGGTTCTGCACCTCGGCTTGGCGTAGACAGCTGTGTTGGAGGATCTGAGACCAGGTCGACTGCTGGAACGCGCGACTGTCTGAACGCTATCAGACAGATACTGTGGCGCACGCTCAGTAGCACGCTCAGTATGCACGAGGTGCATACTGAGCGTGCATACAGCGTGTTTTTCTTACACCCAATACTCTTCGACTGTTATTCGCGTCTGGTTCCGAAAAATCAAGGCCGTTAAAGCACTGGCCTATAGCTAACATGAGGTCCAACATCCGCTGTAGTCATTTACCGCGTAAAAGCAGACTGAATGTGAAAATATATTATAAGTAACAATGCGATATTTTGAAACAGAGTGCATAATGACCTGTTAAGGTTATCCAAGGTCGTTGGCACCAGTTGAAAGCGCATATTTGACTTCCTATTGATCTTCAATAGTAACCTTGGTGCTATCTTGCCTGTTGCCTCGTTTCAAAGATAGTAGAGTTTTTGTACGCCGAAAGCTACTTTTTCCATACCTCGCCCCTATTCCGGCAGAAATTTCGGGTGTTCCCTTTGGAGTAGATGCGTGATGTTGGGGTTCAAAGAGCGAACACCCCAGGTAGAGTAGATCAGTGATGTTGCGGTCAGCAAATGGAGAACACCCCACTGTGACCCCAGGCTAACCAGCCGTGAAATTATTTTCGAAGTATTGCAAACTATGTGATTACGATACCTCAACGTCACGGACGGACAGACGGACCGCCGTAGCAAAACCATGCTTTGCGTAGCATCGCGTGGTAAAAAGTAATAATGAACAGTATGTCAACAGGACGTGCAAGGCTAAACAACTCATTTCAGGCAACTTTCTTTTATAGAGGATTATATTTCGGTCTTTCCATGTGTTAGACTGTCTGTCTGTGGGCAGCATATGTCAACTGAAGCTCGGAATGCTGGTAGATGTGCCTCATTAGATGGACGACCCCCATACTTTAGAGGTGGGCATGGCCGCATGTCACGTGACACGAACTGACAAATTGCAAGCGCCTATACCTACAACTATACGAAAGCCGAGCGCTATCTCCACCGGATGCCACCCTTTAGCCACGGCCTACTCGAACAGCCCTCAGATCGAGCTAACTGACTTATGTTATGAGTCCACCAATAGGCGTAACGTTTACATCTACCGTCGCCATTTATTACTAGGTCTGCTTTTCAGCCCGAAAGCTGATATTTATTTTACCGTCCCACTGAGGTAGAATGCTGAGTGAACCTGGTGGATGGCTATACATACTGAGATAATTTACCTACACGTAGACGGTGTCCCATCTAAGTCATCCACGTATTAACCTGACCTGGACGTGGAGTAACGACAATGATCAAGACCAAATACGTTACCGTTAAGCCACGATGCACCAGTGGAAGGCGCTGCTAGAATAGCAAGTGGCAGAGCAAGACTGGAGAAAGATAGTATCTGATGCTACCAACAATCGAGTCGAGGACTGAGGTTACAGATAAAAATGAACTATCATTGAGAGAATTTGTGGCTGGAATGAAAGGTTGAGCTTCCGTGTAACAAAGCGCATTAGAGGTTATTTTATAACAATATGCGCTATATAAATTTACGTTTTACTTACTTACTTACTTACTAACAGGAATTCCCTGTCTAAGCGCATGATTTGATACCGATATCTTTGTTCCAACGCTATACACACAACGCTGTCAAATCCGTCGGAACGATAGTATTTCATGACTGAATGATCACTATTGTAGCTGCTATGAGTCAGTATGACTGTAATAGTGCAAAGCATCAAGCGGGAAGTATTGTCTTAACCAATCGCAACCACTGATCATCGCAACAAGGAAGTAGCTACCAAGTGCAGCATAACCACTGCCATAGCCTAAACATGTGCAACAACAACCATGCCTATAACCGCCACAGGCCCATGATTGCCGCTGTAAAACACTATAAGCTTAGGTGTCGTTCTACATAACTTCGTTGCTCGGTGAGTATAAAAGATTTATCACATACATCTCATACATATCACACATACAGACTATTTTTCAGCAGTAGCATGGTAGCGTGGTAGCAGCTGGTTGAAATTATACTCCTAAGGTCACTCGGCATGCTCGAAAATGACAGTATTCGTTAGGCCACTTTTCAAGTAACATCATTCATAATCCCATACCATTCCCGCGACTTAGATATCCAATGGGAGGAATCTCATTCTATATCTACGAATACGATATTCTATTGTATAGTCGGGTGGCATGGTCAGCATTTTTCCATTCGACGATTCGCCTGACACAGTATTATTATATTTATATAACAGTTCGTGCATGATGTACATTGTTTGTATAGTTGACAAACTGACTGACATACTATTGCAGAACGTAGTTGCTGCATTGACTGTTACCAATGAAGATAAGTGCAGGTCAGCGGCCATACGTTTGCGGTGAGTGCTACGATCAGTGATGATCTTACTGTTAGTGCAATGCACCAATAAAATATAGCTAAAGAAAGTAAGTAATTATTATAGTCTCGTGGCATGGACGAAAAACGCCAGACGTGGACGCAATTTTGTACGCTGTACAGTGCGAACTTCGCAACGTTTTGGGTATGCGACTGACATAGGCAACCTCAGTTGCATTATTTTATCTAAAGCTTTTTCAAATCAATCAATCAATCAACCAGTCAAATCTAACATTTGTAAAGCGCCGCTTAAACAAAAGTTCTCAGGGGCGCCTCCTTGCGCAAAGAGCTAAGTCTTAAGGCCCGATATCACGGCTAATGTTTCTGTTGTTAAGATGAGACGGCAACATGCTACAAATAAATATTAGGTGACACGACACGGAAACTGCGCGGACCATAGAGAGCAGTCCGAGAACGTGTCACATCGCGGTCAGCAGAGCGAAGCCGAGAGCGACAGGCGACAGAGAAGACCGGAACGCAGATATCACGGAAGCAGGCAGGTGATCGGGCACGGATGGAATTGTACTGTCATCAGCGCAATGCGTTGTGAGACTCGACCAGCCAGTGAAGCGTGTCCCGCAATGTTGGCGTGATGTGGTTGTGCCGCCGAACGCCCCACTACGCCACGTCCTATGGTAACACTAGCCAAGGAGTCCTATATAATAGTCCTATATAGCAATTATATGGGACTCCTTGCACTAGCGTCAACCGACGACTTCAAAGGGGTAACACTCGCGTCACACAATCGTATGAGATAGGTGGACATGCGGACAATAGAAGAATGGTGGCGCACAGTCCGTAATGGGGCCTCGTAAGTGAGGACCCATTACAATCAGGAATTAAATTTGACAGATAAGAACTGTGGGTTCTTTGTCTTATTATTACTCTGTGTTCTACATGTATAGACATCGTCGTCAAATTGTTGTGTCTTATCCTGACAGCGTGCCATGTCAACAACTGCGCCGTCATTGATCACGAAAAGGTTGGAACTGTCTGACGCTTTTTATCCTCATCTTTCGTCGGTAAACACCAAACGCAGAAATGTTATGCCAAAGTGCCAATAAATACTAAATTATAGACCTGTGGTGCAGCACAGCGCGGGTTAGCACTCCTAGAAAGTCTAGAATTGAATTACCGTAATGTGCGGTGTGTTCGTGTAATATATTGTTTAGCATTGACTGTGCACTGTTTGTTTATGTGCCAAAGATTACAAAATTGTATATATTTTTAAAAAAAGTTTTAACGAAACGGCAATTTAGTAAGCGGCACATTATTTCAGTCAGATGTACCGGTATGTGTTGAGACAAATGCAACAGATTTATAGACTTTGTGACATAATTTCCGTCTGTGTTTCTAGCAGGAGATTGTTTGCACTGATGACGAGTATCTCGATGGACTTGTTAACCACTGCGTACCATGTTCTGAGATCTGCCATTCGCCGTTTGCCTTCTGCAAAACAAATTGTCCAGGTTCGCCTTCGAACGCATATTATGTGAACTAGGTAGTCGCGTTTAATATGACATAACTGCGTTAAAATTTGAGATAACTGAATAAAAATTTGTAATCTAGCGTAGATAGGAACGTATAATAGGTGTGTAAAAAACTGATTTAAAATTCTCAACGGTATGTGAAAAAATGTCAGAAAACCGCAGGTCGCGGGCGGTGATTTTTTTGACTCACACTGTATACCGTGTATATGAGAATCAGTTAGTAGAACTGTTGCAAATTGGAAGTTTTTCACAAGTCTTGTTCGAAGTTCCCGCCAGTATCACTTGTTTACGAAATTACGAGTAACGATCAGACAGGTATATCGCTCGCCATTGATAACACTGACTCAATTCCCGTTAACCGATCGTTTTTGTGGAGATTGCATATTTATAACTGCAGTCCTGGAAAAATCGTCAATTTGAAACAGCGTAAATTTGACTTAGATCTGTTAAGAGTCTGTTGACGTCGAAACAGAAGACCTGGGTGTTTATGCATGGCAGGGTATTACGACAGGCATTTCGTCACCACGACGCCGTTCAGATCCAGTCACTCCATCACAAGCGCCGGTTCCACGACGACAACAGCGAGCAGGAACAACGCGATAGTGTTGGCTCTTCTAGCAGCCATCGTCGCCATCATCATCATCCTGTCAGTCGAGGTCGTCTACATCTGTCGACGACGATCCGCCGCAACCTCACCATGCCGCAAATCCAAGTTTCATCCACTTGACGTCGTTTCACTCCCCAGTGTCGAAAAGTCGTCAACGGACAATAACAGACGTCTAAATACGGGTTAGTACGTAACAGACCAGCATCATCAACTTTATCATCATCAACATCGCCATCATTTCACACATCGATCACGAGGTCGGCGCGGTTCGACCGCTTGTTTACTTAACTTTATACTGAGTTTCTTGCACACATTGTGTACTTCGATCGCAGGCATAACACGTATTACTGAATGACCTCTTTAATAGCAGTGATGGCATGCTGGCGTGCAGTTAAGTATACTGACTCACTCATATTGTTGAATGTTGAATAAACATCGCCACTCTCTCAACTTGTCCATGGTTTACTTGTTGTATTTACTGATATTCGCCCGATCGAAATTATTTTCATTTATCATCATATGTGCTTACCAACTGCACATCCGTATATCGTGATTGTTACATATTTCTGTAGATGACAAGTTGATCAACGACAGTGAAAGACTCGTCCAGCAACTGACGACAGACTCTGCTGACGTACCTCCATCACCTTCGCCGCAGCTGATGTTAATGACGGTCCGCTCAAACAGCGTACCGTTGCTGCTGATGCAGCCCGTCTACAGGCTTCAGCCTTAACCCTTTGACGCCCAGTGTTGCCATATGGGTACAGCTATAAAGCATCCTGTCCAGTCCGGGTTAAGCCGTCATTTGTAATTTTTGACATCCGAGCACTCTGACGCTCAACCCCGAGCGTCAGAGTGCCCGGATGTCGAAAATTACAAATGACGGCTTAACCCGGTCTGACACAGGATGTACCTGTAGCACGGCATTTGTTCCTGTAGCTGTATCCATGCGGCAACACTGGGCGTCAAAGGGTTAAACCACTCCACTATTGATACCAGCACTGTTGCCTGTGTTGTTTTAATAAATTGTTGATATGAACTGTAAAGAGTCACTGCAAATGTCAAGAGGACTTCGCGACGTCACTGGCAGTGCAGGCTTTAACGATCGAATAAACTATAGAGCTAAACATCATCGTTCTTAGAAATGTAGTTGCATAAAAATTTATTAAAAATATAAAAAATTCTATTGATTATTAACGAGAACTTAGCGTGTGTTTCAGCCGCTGCGCGTCGGGGAACAAGATCGCCGTTGCAAGCGGATCTCGAGTTTGACGGTGCAGTCGATTTTGGCGGTAATTTTTGTCGGAAGGAAATAAAAATCTGAATTGCTCATCTCATCCATTGCAAGGTACCATCCGTCGAATGACATATAACAAAGTAGGTCACGTGGTTATGTCACCAAAACACCATCACCCAACTGTGGGGCCTAAACACGGCATTTAAAAAAATAAAATACAATAGCCCAGTCCACTCCATTGGATGCGGTTTTTACGTATCAACTATCATTCACTTCGCCGTCACACATTAGTGGGCTACTGTTTGAGAATTTGAGATAAGCAATTGTACCAGCGAAAGATAATGTTGTGTCGGTCCGCGTGTGACGGCGTGTCCTTCCCGTGCTGTCCATTAACTGAAAATCAGAAAGATCAAAAGTTAGAACAGTGATCAGCACGTCACATTAGCAGGCGAGAACGAGAGCTTAAACGTCGATCAGTGTCACAGAGAAACGAAAATGCGAAAATCGTTTTCGGCGCATTTGTTTGTAAAAGTTGTCACTTTACGTCACACTAAAGGCCGATACACACGACTCGTGCGTACGGTCCGGACATGTTTTTGCATAACCGAACACACCCGTACGTACGGCCTGTACGTATGTATCAGCCTTAAGACCATGATGAATGGGTGTTCGTCAGTATGCCAAGAATTCTGGAATCTACATTAAGCTTAACATCATCAGTACAAAATATTGAGGCAGTGTCACATCTGAGCAACATTTTTCCACGTTAATGACCGACGGCAATATATCAGGTCTATTAGCTCAAAGTTCTTCAGACAATGACAACAACATGTTTCTTACAAACAATTGTAGCCGTGTGGCTAAATAAAGGCCAAACGCTCGCACGGATTAGATGCACTATACAACAGCACATGTCCACCGTTCTACGACTACAACAAATAGGTCGCTACTGTTTTACTTTTATTTCACAACGCCATCAGAATGATCACTGTTAAGCAGGTCAGTGTGTCCGCCTTGTGTACGTTGTACAATACACAACAGCACAGGTTATCTGGTGTGCCAAACCGCTGATATTGTCGTTGTTGTGGCCCATTGAGGCTCTCCCGTCATTCAAATTATATCCAGTGATGTTAGTCCTTGGCCTTGGCCTTGAGATCCAAGTCCTTTGCCTTGGTCTTGGCCTTGGCCATCATTGTTTTCACATTATGTGGACAGTCACAGTGTCCCGGCTGATATGGAAGACAGCAAGCGGCTAGAGAAAATTCTCGCTCAGCTCACTACATATAGAGTAGACACCATTAATTCTGTATCATTTGAGAGTGACACGAAGCTTGCAGACATTTGTACCCAAATGGAATTTGTGCCTCTTGGACACCTCGAGTCCTTGGCCTTGGACTTGAGGCCCAAGTCCTTGTTAACATCACTGATTATATCTATATATACTGACAACACTATAGCATTTATCCTTCATCGCCGACCACGCACCTAGATCGTCTTCCTTGTACTATGCAGTGCAATGCTGGCACACCTCTAGATGGCCTACCGCCGTCATTCACCGAACCGTAAACAATCCGTACTTGTAACTCGCCGACCAAGAGCTGTTCAGTAGGCGAACACGCGGAAGTTACACCGTTCAACGAGGTACGCTATAACCGCGCTTTCGGCCGTCGTCGATGGGATTGCCATCTTATGCACGTTAATTCCATACATCATCACTCAACAAGCAACTCGTTCTGCCTGCCGTGTACACTTATAATAATGTATAGGCTTGAAAAAACTGAACTACGTTTTGCATGCGGTACATATTACGCACTAACGTCTCGATACGGGCAATAAAATCAGAGCGTGACGGGCATTAGACTAGCTCAATGATGTTACGTCGAAATTGTCAGTTATGTATTATTATCTCCACCAAATAGGCCTAAACGAACTAACGAAGTGAATTGGCGGAGATACTGTTTGCATCGCATTGTGCGTCTGTGAGCAGCAAACCTGTCAATCAGACAGTTGGAGCGTTAAACGCTAATTACTCCAAAACGCACCGTAAGCTACGGACCTAAAATTTTACGTACCGGTACGTGTTTCCAGGGACAGTCCGGACAGGATCGCTTAAAATTTATGGAAAAGGGTGCGTGGATAGTGTCACGTGACCCGAACTTTTTAAAATCACTTGACGGAGACATTCACACTCACGAGCATCTACTGTAGTACATTTGATATTGCATACATTTGATAACACAGTAACACACGCACACGGTGTTCAATACCAGTAACTTGCAAGTCGTCTGTGGTTTCGGAATGCTTTAGCCTTATACTACTACTAGTATTAATGTGGCAATAGCTACAGTACTTGTATACTATTTAGTTGAGGGGTTCAACAAAAACTGTGCCATTTTTGGGCCACCCTGTATATAGGCCTATTCTCGTATACTGTGTGTGAAACACGATAGGTATAGACTGATTATGATCGTGTATCGTGTGTTGTGTAAAAAATTTGTCATTGTTCGACTCGGACTCTCAACTAACATGGACTAGGTTTTATTCGTATTAATGATTTTTATTGTATTTGCTGTACGTTCTGTTCATTTACCCATGATGTGCGTCTGTAGACCTACTAGTACTTGTAAAGGAAGTGGCCTTTCGTCTGAAGCGCTATAGCATATGAAAACCATGCTACACTATGAATCTGCGCTGCAAAGGCACATTATTGGCAATGATGTAGAAGCTTCACTGATATCCAGTCAGTATATGTTCATGACTCGTAAACACTCACAGAAAATCAGTTGCTTACTGACTGACATTCACGGATACGAACGTATTTATGAACAAAGCAGATACAGAACATCATGACATTCATTATACACTGTGTCTCAAAAAACGACCCAACTTTGAAACGGTATAGCTCGAAATTACATGGATCAATTTTGATGATATTTTCTAGAAATATTCAGAAGGCTCTAGGATAGAGTTTGCATGTTTCGGTTGTCATGTATGTTTGCTTGTTATCACGTTATCGTCTCTCAAACTGCATACCGAAAATAACGCGTGGATGCTGTGCGCTCCAGTCAGCTGTTGAGCGCGCCTTTTCTTTTAGCGCTTGAGACGCGGATCTTTATGAATAATCTGCGAAACTGATGATCGATAGATCCCCTGACCCACGTGAAATTTCTCTGACTGTTGGTGGCTCTGAGGTTTGTCTTCCTGACTCAGCAACAGCGACTCAACTGTGTCGACATTTTCATCAGTATGCGATCTGCGTCTGCCGCTGCCCGGACGCCTGTCGACTGTTTCGAACTTCACCAGCAACCTGTTGATGCTGTTCTTCGTCCAGCCTTTGCTCAGAAACTCTATTATAAATTACCAAGCTGCCAAGCGTTGTAACCTTTACATTCTTGCAGACTTTTGATTAACATTTGTCTTCTTTACTGAGCGGCGTCAAAGTTGCCACGTTTGCTTAATACACTGTCAAAATTTGCGTTATTTTCGGTGTCCGATTTGAAAGACGAAAAGTTTATAAAAAAGCAAACCTACATGAAAACTGAAACATGCAAACTCTATTCTGGAGACTTTTTAATATTTCTGCCAAATACCATCAAAATCGATCCTTACAATTTCGAGCTATACCGTTTCAAAGTTGGGCCGTTTTTTTGAGACACAGTGTACATACAAGTTAGTGCAATAGTGAAGCCCACTGCAGTGTCACGGCTTGAAATGATAACATCTAAAACCAAGCAGTTAATTTTTGAAATCTTCCTGTGTGTATTTTGCCGACATTGGAACGTTGTCATAGTCAAAGTCTGGATTGAGACAAAACGGCTCAACAACATCCAGTGTTAGTTCTGTTTGTCCATCACTCTAGACACAGCGACACACAACAACTATACCATTGTTTACTGCAATAAAATAATATAGCCTAGATGCTGCAATATCATAGTCTGGACTCTGGTCATGCCAGTGACTACAGCTGATAAAAGCTCTTATTATCAGTGTATGATTGATCTATTTGCATGCTTAAAATGCTGTAGAACCATAACATCCATCCATTGGTAAGTAAATATTCAGTCCTTCCTCTAGCCATGAACTCATGAGGCAGCATTGATCTCAGTTCTATAGACTTAAACCAGACAGCTCCTTACAGAATGAGGATTAAAGACGAAATTGTTAAAATCTCACTTACATTAGCCATTAAGAGACGACACTCAATAATACTTGTGTATTGATTTGTGAATCTCTCTAGACTTTCTAGAGTCGAAGTGAAGTTTACTGTAACTTAGAACTGCAAAAATTTGCAACAGGAACCTGACTCAACGTTGATGACGGATGAAACGCGGAAGAGCAAGAATCAACTGTTGCAAGATGCTCAGCAGACTTGTTTACACCTGCAAATCAACGACACACAGCAGATATGACCTTCACGTCTTGACAGCGGCGTCTGAAATATTTGCAATTTCTGAAAATGACGTCAATAATTTTGTCACGAAAACGATTGATTGACCAACTGTGAGTCCACCGAAAAACCTAACATCTAGAGTCTAAAATTACTCATCATGTGAAGTTACTCATTGAGTACATGCTCAGATTTCGATGATTTGTTCGCTGGCACAGAGACAGATGCTCAGGTTCTTAATAACACAGCTAGCAAATGTAACCAGCAAGAAAAGAACGTATGACCTCAAAGACTAAGGACAGACTGCAAGAACGCCGCTCAAATCTCCACTCACTTGAATACCAGTCAACTGAGTGCAGATTTTGAGTTGCTGATTTCGCCACACAACGTTTGATTGGGCTAATCTTGACTTCAGAGTGAGTTTTGTGTTCATGCAACGATTTTTAGATTTTCATGCTGAGCGGCGTTCTTTCAATCCGTGCTTAAGTTGGTATCATTATATTAACTAAATTGCAACTTGCTGCTTATTCAGTGAGCATTTAATCAGGTCGTTTTTGTCAATAAGTTTAGTTTTGCGTTCTGACTTTTTATTCTCGTAACATTTCATTATATAGACTGTGACACGTCCTTGAGTTATATTCGGCGACCAGTAACAACATGAACAGCACCTTTTTTCAGAAAGCTTGCATCGAGAATATTGTACTTTGGATAAGTTCCGACGTCATCACAATCCAGTTCGTCAGATGCTGTTTCAGCGCATGACAAAAAATTGTCAACCTGTCACACAATAAACGTTTTACCTTTGATAATAACCTAAAGCATAACAACTATTAAATCGTCATAAAATACCAGTTAAGAGTAGGTTTTAACATATTCTGAAGTGTATTATACGAACATCGCGAGTATAATCACTCCAGACTATTTTAAAACTTGCTTATATCACGACGACCCACTTTCAGGCCGTCAGCGAGTTGGCCGCAGCCTCAAACCTCCGTTGGTAGGTGTTGTCACCGTGCAAAGGTCACTGTTCACG
>Ga0056114_1001260_pt1 | contig 11199 bp, 9 predicted proteins | sample WorMetHERISLAND1_FD_77005 | JGI IMG/M metagenome (GOLD analysis project Ga0056114, IMG submission 77005) | Marine gutless worms symbiont microbial communities from Max Planck institute for Marine Microbiology, Germany - Olavius loisae HERON... ...
CCCCCAAATACAGATCTGGCCATCCCGTTGGCCACCCCAAACTGCTGCAGCTAGAAACACCCCTGAATGTACATAACAATCATATTTTGAAAAATCAGCTGACGTTGTGTTGTCACTATTTATAAATAGCTATGTTGTTGATTATCATCTTACAAAAACAGATGTTAAGTACCGTTTTGATGCTTGACTTGAAAGAAAAGTCTGTCGGCTCCATAACTTCCAAAAACTTGGTAAGCGGCTAATGTTGGAAACGAAACACCTCACGCTGCCGTTGAGAGTGATCTGTTAGACGTTCGTGATCAGCTGCGTATAATGAAAACATATTTGATAGGGCTCATCTACCAGGTGGTGAAAAGTGGATGGTGTGTTTGGCCATGTAGACACGATAAAATTGGTGTCAAGGTGTCACCAGATGCCAGATTTTAAGGCTAAAATGCACAAATTCGCTTTCCGCCGTGGATCTGCCCCAGACCCCCTTATAGAGCTCCCCAGACCCAGTAACTGGATTTTACAGGGGTTTACTTCTAAAGGAAGTGGGGACGAGAAGAGAAGGGAAGAAATTGGAAAGGGGATGGAGGAATACGGAGGGGATATGTGAAGGGGAAGGAATCGGAAGTAGAGTTCTGCTACCTCTTCAGTAATTCTTTAACCACTGAAGGGTACAAGGTCCTACTAATTGTCATCGTTTACGTTGTGTCTGTTGAAGGTATGTGTTGATGATTTGTGTTGTCTGTGGTTCAGCTGCAGATGGTGTTCATGTGCATGGGAGTGGATACCAAGTCGCAGTACCTGAACGCAGTTGACAAGGACGCGCAAGGTTCGGCCGTCGTCAAGGACGAAGAGAAACTGGCCGAAATCGAGTCGTTGCCGGAGATTACAAAGTCAGTACGAAATCTGTTCGAGTCGGGAAAGATCGCCGAACAGAGCGCTGAGCCGAAGAAGGTGCGAATCTATGAGTCGCTGCCGGAGTGGGGTGTTTACGAGAGCAAGCCGGCCCAGCTGGAAGGAGTTGTACGGGCAACGGACCGTCCCACAGAGGGCGACGAAATCCAACGCGGAATGACCAGCTCGCTACTTAGCCAGTGGACGCGGATCGGAATGGATGACAACTCGAAGATCGATAAACCGGCGTTTCGGCTGGCATACAATGCCGCACCAGGATCGGGGATCTTCGAAAGCGAGCCGACACTACTTGACGGTGTGATCAGGGCCGTCGATAATATACACGAGGAGCGAATCCAGCGAGGTCTGACGAAGTCGCTGCTCGGACAGTGGAGTAGCGTAGGGAAGGACGAGCCACGGCGGTCGGCGAACGGCCCGATGATCAAACCGACTTACGAGGTGACGCCCGGGTCCGGCGTGTTCGAAAACGAGCCGACGAAGATGGAGGGAGTGGTCCGCGAGAGTGACATGACTGACGAGAGTGAACAGATTCGGCGAGGCATGACCAAGTCGCTGCTGAGTCAGTGGCAGAACAAGGGCAGCGAGCAGCCGCGGACGGCTGTCAGACGGGTGATCACCGTTGCCGAGGGAGAAGGATCGATCTCGGAGAACGAGCCACTTCGACGGTCAGACGTCGTCCACTCTGACGACGTGGTTGACGACAGCGAGCAGGTGATGCGAGGCATGGCCAAGGCTCTGTTGAGTGAGTGGAAGACCAAAGGCACTGAGGGATTCCAGACAGCGAGACAGGCAATCATCGTCGCCGAGGACGAAGGGTCTGTTTCGGAAAACGAGCCTGTAAGACGATCGGATGTAGTGCACGCAGACGACACATCGGAGAGCGAAGTCATCCAGAGAGGCACGACGAAGATGTTGCTGGGGCAGTGGAAGAGCATGGGCTCTGGACAGTCGTCGAAAGATAAGACGCCGATCGTGATCGCGGAAGGCGAGGGTTGTGTATCGGAGAACGAGCCGGTGAGACGGAACGATGTGCTGCGGGAGGGTGACGCTGAAGGCGAGGAGATCCAGCGAGGCATCACGAGATCTCTGCTGAACCAGTGGAAGAGCATGGGCAGCAGCAACGACGATTCCGCCAGGAGAAGCAGGACCTCGATCATTCTCGACGAGGCCAAAGGAAAGGTGCTGGAAAGCGAACCTGTTCGTCGCACGGACGTCGTTCATTCCGACGACTTCGTCGAGGATCTGTCCGAGGTGCAGTCCGGAATAACCAGGTCGCTGCTGAACCAGTGGAAGAACAGAGGCTCGGAAGAAACGAAGCTGGAGAGAAAGCCGATCGTTCTGAACGAGGCGGAAGGCACGGTTGCCGAGAGTCAGCCGGCACAGCGACGTGACGATGTGGTTCGTGAGGACGACGGCGAGATAGACACCGAACAGATACTGCGCGGTACGACCAAGAACCTCCGCTCTCAGTGGCAGAACAAGGCGTCGGAAGAGTTCAGAGCCAACAAGAAGCCGATCGTTTTAGCGGAGGCAGAAGGATCGGTGTCCGAAAACCAACCGACTTCTCGACTAGACATAACAAGAGAAGCGGCCGGTGAGCCGGAGGAAGAACAAGTCCAGAAGGGTACGACAAAGTCTCTACTGGCACAGTGGAAAGTCAAAGGAACGGAGGAATTCAGGCCTGAAAAGCGGCCGATAATTTTGGCCGAGGCCGAAGACTGTGTGGCCGAGAATGAACCGATAAAACGCACCGATGTGATGCATGCCGACGACGTGACTGACGTCGCTGTTGAGCGTGGCACGACCAGATCGCTGCTGAGTCAGTGGAAGAACAAGAACACGGAGGAGTTCAAGGCAGAAAGGAAGCCGATAGTCGTGGCCGAAGACGAGGGTCGCGTTTCGGAGAGTGAGCCGATGCGACGCGAAGGCGTGGTTCGAGCAGATGACTTGGCTTCAGACGGCGAAGTAGTACTGAAAGGATACACGAGGTCGTTGCTGACTCAGTGGAAAAATAAACCAAGTGAGGAAGTAAAGATCGAGAAAAGGCGGATAATCATAGAAGAGGATGAAGGAAAAATCGCCGAAAGCACGCCGATCGTACGAGAAGGGGTTGTTAGATGCGACGACATTGAACCCGCAGATGAAAGAGTTCAAAGGGGATTCACGAAGTCTCTGAAGGAGCAGTGGATGACCAAAGGTTCTGAAGAGTATAAGAGAGAGAAACGACCGATCAACGTTGCAGAAGACGAAGGATGTGTTGCTGAAAATGAGCCAGTTAGGCGTTCATACGTCATTCATTCTGACGACTTAGAACCTGGTAAAGAAGTTCAGAGTGGAATGACTAGGAATCTTCGAGCCCAATGGATGACAAAGGGATCCGAAGAATTTCGCAGAGAAAAGAAACCGATTGTAATTGCAGAGGACGAAGGCAGTGTTGCTGAAAATGAGCCAGTCAGACGTTCAGACGTCATTCATTCTGACGACTTGGAACCTGGTAAAGAAGTTCAGAGTGGGATGACCAGGAATCTTCGAGCCCAATGGATGACGAAGGGATCCGAAGAATTTCGCAGAGAAAAGAAACCAATTGTAATTGCAGAAGACGAAGGAAGTGTTGCTGAAAATGAGCCAGTCAGACGTTCAGACATAATCCACTCCGATGATCTTGTCAACGGCGATCAAATTCAAAGAGGAATCACAAAGAACCTGAAAGCTCAGTGGATAAGCAAGGGTTCGGAAGAAATTCGGCCAGAGAAACTTCCAATTGTTGTCGCAGAAGGCGAGGGAACGGTTTCAGAAAACGAACCTGTGAGACGTTCTGATGTAGTACACTATGAGGACGTCAATGATACTGATCAAGTTCAGCAAGGAATCACCAAGAACCTTAGAGCTCAGTGGATGACCAAAGGTTCGGAGAAATTTCAAGCAAAGAGGTTACCCATTGTAGTTGCAGAAGACGGAGGAACAGTTTCCGAAAACGACCCGGTCAGGCGTTCTGATATAGTCCATTATGATGATCTTGAAGCCAGCGACCATGTTCAAAAGGGATTCGCTAAGAATCTTAAGACTCAGTGGATGGCAAAGGGTTCAGCACAGTATGAGAAAGAGAGAAAACTCATAGTGGTTGCTGAAGATGAAGGGAAAGTCGCTGAAAATCAACCAGTTACCCGTTCAGATGTAGTTCAGTCTGATACTGTTCAAGACAACGATCAGATACAGAGGGGATTCACGAAGAACCTGCGCGCTCAGTGGCTGACTAAGGGTTCCGAGGAATTTAAAATTGACAAAGCACCAATTGTACTGGCGGAAGCAGAGGGAACGGTTGCAGAGAACGACCCAGTGAGACGTTCTGATGTTATTCACTGTGACGAGCTTGAAGACGACGAACAAATCCAGCGCGGAATAACCAAGAACCTCCGCGCTCAGTGGCTGACGAAAAGTTCAGAAGAATATCACAGGGAAAAACGACCCATCGTGCTTGCTGAGGCGGAAGGCAAGGTCGTCGAAAACGAACCGACGAGGCGTTCCGATGTCGTTCACGCCGACGACATCTGCGAGGAAGGCGAGTTTGTTCAGAGAGGAACCACCAAGTCGTTGCTCAGTCGCTGGAGCAATCCGGCGGTCGATGGACCGGTTACTGAGCGGCGTCCAATTGTCGTCGCTGAAGACGAAGGTAGAATACTGGAGAGTGAACCAACGCGTCGTACGGACGTGGTGCACGCGGAAGACTTCGACGTAGAAACGGATGTAGTGCAGAAGGGCACGACGAAATCGCTGCTCAGTCAGTGGAAGTGCAAGGGAACAGAAGAGTTCAGAACCGAACGCAAAGCGATCATTGTCGACGAAGCCGAGGGTAAAGTCGCCGAGAACGAACCGGTTAGACGGAGCGACGTCGTGCACTCGGATGACGTTTATCTGGATCAAGATCAGGTCCAGAGAGGAATTACCAGGTCGCTGATGAGCGAATGGTCGAAGAAAGGCACCGAGGAATTTAAGGTCGAACGCAAGCCGATCGTTTTGGCTGAAGCAGAAGGCAAAGTTGCCGAAAGCGAGCCTATCCGACGCGATGACGTCGTACACCACGATGACCTTGACACTGCCGGCGAGCAGGTGTCCCGAGGCATAACGAAAAACCTTCTCAGTCAGTGGTCGGTCAAAGGCAGCGAGGAATTCGTTATTGAAAGGAAGAAAATCGTCGTAGCCGAGGGAGAAGGGACTGTAGCCGAAAACGAGCCGATACAGCGAAGCGACGTCGTGAAAGCCGACGACTGGCCCGTGGAAGGTGAACAGATCGAATGGGGCATGGCCAAGTCTCTGGTCAGTCAGTGGAAAAACAAGGGACAGGAAGAATTCCGAGTGGAGAGAAAACCGATCATCGTGGCCGAGGTCGAAGGACATACTGCGGAAAACGAGCCTGTGGTTCGGACGGACGTGGTGCGTTCCGACGATATCTACACCGAAGGTGAAACCATTAGACAGGGCACGACGAAGAGCCTTCTTTCACAGTGGAAGACAAAGGGCACCGAGGAGTACAAACCGAAGAGAAAGTCAATTATCATCGAAGATAAGTCACCGACCAGCTAATTTGTTTGTTTTTAAGCCAGTTTGTGTATTATTTTATTGATACAACTGCTTTATAACATGCATGAGGCCTGATCAGGTCTAGATGAGTATACTCACCACAGCCTACTCGACAAACCGTTTGATTTGAATAACATTATTTGCAGGCATAACCCCTGCCTAATGTGCTTCTTGTGCATAGTTCCTGCAGGCTTGTGCTTGTAGCGGCTTTTACACGCTTCGTCCCAAGTTGACATTCGTTCTATAATCATTGCCGGACCTTTTAACTTAAACTAATCACAATCACATACACCAACTCAAGAGTTATCCGGACCTCGTTGACCTAAATGTCGGTTGATTAATTAATGTCAAACGAAACAAATCCGCAGTCATAATCGTTCCAGGAAATACGGCCGCGTTCTTGATGTTTCATTTCGAGTAGAAATTTTGCGCCCGTGACATCGACATTTTACTAAGCGTCAATCTGCTTCTGCATGCCTCCTTTCGTTTACTCTTCGCTGCTGCTCGCTGCTTCTAATGCTATCCCTCCTCCGGTCCCTGCACGTTCGCAAATAATAGCAGTTAAACGTATAGACAAGCGTATTCTCCGAACGCGTTGGACAGTTTACAGATCGTAACTCTATGTTTACAGTGCAAAAAAATCTGTTGTTTATTAGTTTGAACCGATACCGATGATGTACTGTATTATAGATGTCAGTTTTGTGGAGTACGTTGGAAATGTGTGCGCGGTAAGTATATGCGCGCCGCCAAACGGTGGCTGTGTGAGTTCCAAGGTCGCTTGGCTGTCTATACATGCAGAAGGCAAGGTGGCGGAGAGCGAACCGGTGCGACGATCTGATGTGGTCCGCGAACAGGACGATGCTGGAGTCGACGAGCTGCCGACGAAGGGTCAAACCAGACAGATGCGAGCGCAGTGGATGACGCGGACCAGTGATACGGCCGTGGGACGATCGGAACCACCGCAGCCGGTCTCGCTGTTCGACGATGACGTCTGCATCCAGCCGAGCGTCGTCGAAAACCAGCCGACGACTCGACGGACGGATGTGGTGCGCGAAGAGGACGATGTAGAGGCCGAAGTGCTGCTCAAGAGAGGCTTCGCGCGTCATCTGGCCGGGTTCTGGAGTTCCCCGCACGACCAGCAGGGGACGACGGCGCGTGAGACGGTAGACTTGGCTGCCCTACGCGGCGCCGGTGATGCCGGGATCGTGGAGAATCAGCCGTGGCGTCTTGACGGAGTGGTGCGAGCCGACGACCCAGTGGAGGACGAGTGGATGAGCATCGACCGTGGTGGAATGGCACGCAGCTTGGCGACACAGTGGTCGACGCAGCGCGACACAGAGTCGACCAGAGAACCCTTCCGCATGGAGCTCGATGTCGATCCGAACGAGACGGCGGTCTTCGAGAACGAGCCGGAACGGCTGGAGGGAGTTGTGCGGTCGTCGGAGCCAGTTCGCGAGGTGATGGGACAGCGAGGTCAGATCCGCCATATCACCATGAAGTATGCGGCTTCACCGGGCGAGATTCCGAACACCTCGCGTCGACCGCCGGACATGATCGCCATCGACCTGGCCGAAGGACCGACGGTGCTGGAGAACGAGCCGGCAGCGGTGGACCCTAGCGTGGTGAGGTCGGTCTGGACGGACGTCGATGACGGAGCACCGCAGCCTGGAATGACTCGCAGCATGCTGCAGCGTTGGACGTCCCAGCAGGACCTCCAGGACGCCGACAGGTCGACGAAACCGGCGTGGCTGGCGGACTGGGAGACGACGCCTGAAGGATCGGGTGTGTTCGAGAACACCCCGGTGACTCGTGACGACGTGACCCGTGAGGAGGACTACGAGCCGGAGATGATACCAGTCAGACAGACGAGAAGAACTCGCGCCATGTGGAGCCGTCTGGAACGGGACGACGGCGTTCAACAGGTCGTCACCACCGCTCCAGAGGTACCAGTAGTTGAATTGAGTTTAGGACTATAATTATTGCGATGGGGATAAATAACAAGGTGTGACCGTACCTATACGGTACGTATACGTTATTTTTAGCGTATGCGAAACAGTACGCAAGATTTGTGCCTTTCTAATGCGATACGATATGAGAGTTTAACTTGGTCTGAAAATCTGAGTGTGGTCAGCTTAATCTAGCACACTCACTAATAACCACATTATACTCGAGCTGACCATGAAATCTGTGACATTTACAGTGCCGAGTAGGGACAACAGTCGGTGATGTTAGCTGTACCTGAAGCAGAAAACAACAGTCTGTCAGTGACGAACAGTAACGGCACACGTCTGCCTGCTCACATCTCTGATAGTGGGAGTGACATTTCTTAACCTCTGTGTAGATTGTGATAAGTGAGTGTTACGAACTATCTCACTGGAGACAGTGTTTAGCGCACTTATTCCACTATCACGCCAGTTGTGGTCGTTGATTGATAGTCCAGTTTGTTCACGCATGACTGCATCCGTGGAGTTAGCGACACGTTATACCACTAGTAGAGATAGGCACGCACTACCAGTGTGACAGTGGAAAAAGCACTTGATATAACATTGTGTTATTATAAGGTATATTGCTTTTTCATTTTAAAAATATGCATCATTCGCTGTGATATAATTATTTGCTTACAGTTAGAAATAATGTGTAGTACTATCATCGGCTATGGTTAGGTTGTGTGAAGAAAATACTGGATTATAACATTTCATATAGTATTGCTAAGAGTAGGCCTACTGGTGTATGTTTGCTGCCGCCAGCAAATCCGCTTCACGCCTCCTCGCGACAAGACTCCACCTCCCGTTGGATTTGAAGAGTTCAAGTCGGAACAGCGCATCACTCTGGCGTCTGGTGTCTCACCGATCGCCTCCGGTCGGCCGCCCACGGCCCAGCCGGCGCCGTCTCGACCCCGCCGTCGGGCCCCGCCGCCCGGCAACCCGGTCCAGTGGACCCCGTCGCCGGAGGAGGCGGCGCGGGCCCGGGCACAGATCGGCAGCGAGGTGCTTCAGTGGCACGCCAGACGGTCCTCGCGGTCGATCAGTCTCGACGAGAGCTCGTCGGCCGCTACAAGCGAGCCGCAGTCGCCGACGGTCGACTCCAGCGACTGGGGCTACTACTCGGCCTTGTACGGCGCAGATCTGAACCCGGGAGCAATCAGTTCCCCGTCACCGCCGCCAGCGCAGCAACAGCAGCAGCAGCAACCGCAGACCATGACGTCGTCAACCGTACTCGTCTTCAAGTCACCAGAACGTCTCTAAAACGACCCATCGCAGGGCACCACCAGTTATTGTCACTAGACGATGTGATTCGTCCGAATCAGAGGAAATGCCGCCGCCGCGTACCGACTGCTTCTGTGCTGTTACGGCAGAGTTTCGAATTTATTTATGACAGAACAGATTGCTTTTAGTGGCAATAGACAGACGTTTAACTTTATTTATTTAAATAATCTTGTTTTCGTATCGGAGCACGATCTCTTCATATCGGTGCATTTAACCGAATTTCGGTCGTTCTGTCAATAATGTTCTACTGTGCGCTTATATTAATGTATCATTATGACATTATGATGTCGTGTCGGATGCGTTGTTATATCTCGTAGCTGCTGCGTCTTTCGTTTTGCATTGCACTGATTACTGTGAAGTCTTCGAACAACTGAAGAGGAATAACTGTGGCGCTATATATTATTGCTATTATTACAGTTGTTGCTCGTAAAACAGACGGACTTTTAATCATTCGGATGTGGCGCGTGTTCGTTACATTGCGGAACGTTCGTATGGTGTTACTTTCGTCAAACGTGATGATCGTGCTTAAACGTCAAACGTCGAATGAGCCGAGAAATGTCTGACATTCGTTAATTAATGTACTTTTCGTAGCTAAGAACCACAGATAACTGCCTATGCCTGTTGAAGAACCACGTCCCCCCCCCCCGTATGATGCTTTCGTTGTCTTGTTAGTTCTTCATTACAGCCCGCGGCCCTTGGAATGTTGGTTACTGGTGAAAAAAGTTCCTGGGCACAGAATGAAATTCAGGACGCGTTTGAAATGCTACATGGCAAAAGCTGTATTCTGACTTTTGGTTTTGGGGTCTATACGAGTGGCGGCCTGATAGAAGTCACTCACTCACACGCACCTGTTGCTGCATGCTGTAATGCTCGGCTACCTACTAATATCTGTCGCGTTGTGTGGCCCTTATGTCATGGCCAGGTGGGGGTCGCTTTAGTCGCTTACACTGTCTGTTTTAACATCGGATGAAGAGTCCTGCTAACAATTTGACGCCCATGTCAGTATACAACTACATAAAACATCCTGTGCCAGACCGGGTTAAGCCGTCATTTGTAATTTTTGACATGCAGGCACTCTGGTGCTCAGTCCTGAGCGTCAGAGTGCCCGGATGTCAAAAATTACAAATGACGGCTTAACCCGGTCTGGCACAGGATGCTTTATAGCTGTACCCATATGGCAACAGTGGGCGTCAAAGGTTTAATGTTTAGTTAACTAATTCACAGATGGTTAGTCAATGTGTCGACCAACGCCACTGTTTGACGCGTTGTTGAGAGCGCTTGTTCATGTTATCGTCGTGTGATATAATACGTTATTATGTGCCTTAAATAAAATTCGTGTTCGTTCGCACACCGTGTTCTCTGCTCGAACCTTTTCAAAATCTGTACAGAGATGCCTAGAGGGTTACGTTTCAGATTCGATATTTTACTGTAACTGCATGGACAGAGCTATACACACAGATTTGGACTCGTACTATCGCATTTCACGTTCTTCTGGCTTCATAATCCGACAACGTCATGTCATACCTTCACTACGAGTGATAGAGTTGTTTAAACGAATAAAAACAGACTTATACATATGCGTATATACAAATGCTTTATATGCAACACACAGATAAATTAATTACAATAATAGTAAAGAGATGCAATACAGAAACTGCCTAAAAGAAAATAGCGGAAGAACGATATCTATAGGACCGGTAGATTGGTTGGCTGAGTTATGATCAACGTGCAAGCACTCAACACATTACAGATCAGTTCGTTTGCGATAAGGTTACAGTTCTGATAAGTGATAACGCAACATTATAGTGCTAGAGCACTGAGCGGAGAAGGGTCTTTAGCTCTCAATCTCAACAAGCATGCATACACGCACAATACAACACAAACCTAAGAAAATAAATCTAACAAACACAAAGTAATCTAAGCACAGTGAGTGAACCCAGTGACATGAAGCAAACTCTGGTAGATCAAATCTGTGAACTGCTCAAATGATTGTGTGGTTTTAGAATGTTACACGAAGAGATGTTTCGCCAGTATTCCTCTTACTTCTGACAAGTCAGAGCTATCTCAGAACCACGGAGTCTATATAGTCCTAGATGTATATACAGAACTCCGTGTCAGGACCAGCAGAACGACTAAAACTAGATTCCTGTGAAGTCAAGAGAACAAGCAATGTAAAGAAATGTTGAGAATTTGTCAGCCGAAAGAATTCTTTTCTGCAACGTGTAATGTTTACTGAATCACTCTTCATACAGTAAATTACTTTAAAACGCAGTAATCGAACATATCGTATCAGTCAGCATCCCGAAAACAGGGATATTACTGAGTCTGAAATAGAACAAGAAAGCCGTGCTGCCGCAAGGAAACCGCGCGATGCTGCAAGTGTTCTTTTCGGTCGAAGTTCGCCAACAACATTCCTTACAAGTATAAGACTAGCCATGCTTCGAAAGCCACG
>Ga0056114_1001261_pt1 | contig 11198 bp, 6 predicted proteins | sample WorMetHERISLAND1_FD_77005 | JGI IMG/M metagenome (GOLD analysis project Ga0056114, IMG submission 77005) | Marine gutless worms symbiont microbial communities from Max Planck institute for Marine Microbiology, Germany - Olavius loisae HERON... ...
AAGCTCTAGAGGATTAAGCTATCTCTGCCGTGTTAAACCAAGTGGACTAAGCCTGTAAGTTCAGATTAAGTTTGGTCTCAGCCGCGGCTCAGTCCGAACTTTGGTCTGAGCCAAAAGGCTCAGACCAAAGTTCGGACTGAGCTGTGGCTGAGACCAAACGAAAAAAATTGACTTTACTTTTTGGCTCATCTCCGGCTTAACGTGGTTTTAGGCTCAGCCACGGTCTTAGCCAAAAAGTAAAATGACCCATTGTATTACAAAATGGAATTGTTGTACGATCAACTGTAAGTACAATAACAATGGCATCCACAGCCAATGTACACGCTGTGCGTGTCGGAATGTCACAAAATTAATGAAATAACAAAGGGAATTTGCAAACAAAACATAATATACTGGTTTAGTGATTTGTCGCATACAAAATTGACATTAAAACACTGGGAAAAATACCAGAAACCTGAAAGCCAACAGAATTGAGTAATTTCAACCCATCATAAATCAGAATTATCAAATCAGAAGTGTGTGGAAACTTGTAGTGTTTTACACTTCAATCGATTTGCAGCATCCACTTCTGCAGTTACCCGTGCTCAAACACCGACATCTTTCATTCTTTCTCATTACAAACCACAAACTGCTCTTTACACTATGGAATCAGCATCCTCATTCATCTCGTCAACGATCACTCTCTTCCTGACTCACCTCATCTGGCACCGCACATATCATGTCATCACATTCTTTCTGTCACAATTTAACTATCCGTTAGTCTTTCAGTCCAAGCTTAAGAAACTCCAATTTTTCTGCAAACTATTTCCACCACAGACTGCTGGTTTCTTCAGGACAGGCTTCATAAACTATAGCACTCAGACCAGAATTCCTGCTTATTGGTTTTATGTTTTCCTTTTTCCCAGATATGTGCAAAGTACTGGATTGGGAGAGAGGGCATCATGGATACCACAACTGACAAACAGTATAATGTCTACACAATATTCACAACACAATGCTCACCATTGTCAGAAAGGAATGACATAACATTATGGATGGATGGATGGATGGTTAGGGTTTTACGACATTCTGAGCAAGCAGTGGGCTACATCGTGCCTGAAATAGTTTAAAGTATATTAGTAAGGCCAATAGCATATATAACAGAAATTATTCGTTTACGATGAATATTTTAAATATAATGGAAGAGATCATTCAGATTAGAAGCTGTAAAGAAATTTCAGCAAATGGTATCAAAATCTACATAATTGATCAGTATATGCAAAAATAATGCTAGCAGAGCTCACTAACTGGACTAAAATGGCAAATATTAGGAGATCAAGATTGGAAGTTGCTCAACAGCTGTAACAACAGTGTTAGATTTCATATATTCTCACTGTACAATGGAGTTCAAATGCAAGTTGAAGATAGCACCGAACAAGGCTTTGCATTGTATTGGATTGTGCAGTGCTTTACGTCCCCGCCAACACAGTATAGGTTATATGGAAAACTGTTTCTACAGGTCAAAAGACCAAACCAACAGTATCAAAGTACTGAAGGAAATGCCACAAAGGACAACTCAAACAACGAAAACAACAAAATACACAATTGTTTTTATTCACTTCAGTGAATTTTGTTCTCTATGCACAGATAATAATAGACACAAAAAAAGATATACACAAAATAAGCACAAGTCCCCTAGTCTACCCTAATATGGGGGTGACTAGGGGATGGCTCCAACAGAGGGCAGGTTCGCCAGGCCTGAACGGCGGTGGGGCCACCGCACGGTACCCCCACCACACTAGGCATTAAGAAGTTTAACAGACAAACATAATGAAATCAAGAATGGCCAGCAATTGTCTTACAGCATCCAACAGAAAACAACCAAGTTTTCTCAATAACTAACTGCTGGCACCTTTGTACAATCAAACTGTGCAACATTATGCAAATCACCCTATGCCAAGTATCAAACCTGCACCAAAATATTTACAATTATCAACGGCGTACGTATGCTACAAGTGAGAGAATTAATGGACAAATAAAACAAGTTAAGTTGACAAAGCGGAAGAAAACAGGAATAACTTATCCCGTGGCTAAGCACCCTGATAACCGATAGAGATAGCAGATCAACAACAGTATCACGACAACAGACTTATGATTCTTTTCAGCTGGCAAAACTTTGCACCACTATGGACAGTTCTCACAATGGGATGAAATTCACGGTATTGCAGATTCGTCTGCATGTCATGGAATCTAGATTCGTTCTCTTTGCATCAGGCTAAAGATGTCTACACAATACTGACAACGATGGCATTGACAGCCAACAACTCGAGAACGCCGACATGAACTTTGAACTGTCTTGTGAAGCAAGTATCAAACAGACACACTTCAGTGAATTTTGTGTGCTACAACTGTAAAACGTCAACAAACGCTGCTTACTAAAAACCAATTCTGACGCATATCTGGACTACACAGTAGAATGCCACACAATGGAGAGTCACTTTCTGCTGAGAAAATCACGGCTCTGCATCTCAGATACCAGCAAATATGTACAAAATATTTACAATCATGTCAAGAGAAACATGCATCTGAGCAAAATAAATTACTTTCTTGCACATTTGAGTTAGAAACACGAGACAAGACTCCCAGATTAACAACACTGCAGGCTGATGTGTGCCGAAATGTTTCACACTGTATTAATAGAATACAGTATTTTAGGCTGCGTTCACACTGATACAAGACCGAGTCAGTTTCTCTGCAAGGGTTGCACTATATCGTAAACAGTATTACATTACGTGGACGTTACGTTATGTGTGCCATAATCATTGATGTCAACTTTCTGGCATCCGTGTTTGCTGTTTTAATGTCAAAAAGACGAACTCTGCATAATAACTGTTCGTATTTCAAGGTAACTCGTGTTTGCCGTATACAGAACACGTGTTATTGTGAACGGCTGCTATCGGAATACATGCAAACTCGTGTTTACTTTAACCTGTAAACGGCTCATATCAATGAGAACCAGCCTTAAAACCCACAATCCACAACAACTCGGCTGTGTCACCATCAACAGAAGCACCAAATCACCACTGATCTGTCAATACCTCCAGCGACCGGTAGTCTTCTCCATACATAGAGTAATACGGCCTATGAATATTGTGTAAAATTACAAAAAAATGGCAATCGTGGAATGGACTGCCAAAAGTAGATTAAAAACAACAGCTGGGAAAATCAATGTGTAACATTGTTATAACAATTAATTCCCAATAAACTGTGCAATATATGGCATCAATCTCTGTAAATTGTCCACACCAGTGCCAACACGGCTCCACAAGCAACAACTGGAGATACAAGCACAGCAACAACTGGTAACAACCGCTTACGCACAAACACCAAATGGCAGAGACTGTACAAGCCAACAGCCGACGAATAACAACTGACTGTATCAGTGACATAAGCTAATAGTTACTAAGTAAGCCAAATAGATACCAAGCCTTGAAAACATAAGCTCATTATGCAATACAAAAGTCTACACTTAAACTATATGTCTATACTGGATACTGGTGTGAGAGCTGACGTACATTACGTCATCAGTCATCACTGCAGAGAGAAAGGCTGACTGAGCAATAACTGTTTAATAGCTTGTTTTATAGGTCATTTTGGAGGCAATAATTTAACAGGTCTGATGACGAAACCAACAGTGTCAAAGCACTGAAGGAGGGTGACAGATAGATCTAGATCTAGCTCTCAATCTCACCAGGCTCACCTCACCATATTGCAATAATACAACATGTATGCACATATATACAATACAAAAACACAAACACAAAACAGATCTAAACACAGTGAACAGAACCGAGCGACATATAAAGCCAAATCTCACAGACTGAACGTATGAGCTAGTCTACAACTAACGAAAGCTAGATAATACTACTTACAACTACAGTGCCTGTCTCACAATATTCCCTCTCACTCCTGTACGATACGATACGAAAGAAGAGTTAAACGTGGACTCAACAGCCGAGTGATCAGCTTAATATAGCACACGTAGCCAGAAAATATATATAGAAGCAGAAACTAAGACAAATAAACGCCAGTGCCCACTTAATTCAGTACAGGTTCAAGATCCGTGAAGGCAGTCGTTGACTCCTGACCAACATCAGTGCTGAGACTTGGCCTTGTGGAGATCAGTGAGCTGAAATCCCAACTTGTGTGAGATACGACACATTACAACAGCGTAACGCAAACTCTGCATCGGTCACTCTTATGGACAAAAACAGGGAAACCTGCCACGCTGGAATCACAAGATTAGTATGAGAAGAACAATGATCAAAGAGTTGTCAACGTAGGCAGTATATTGACAGCTGACTGACAGGAAATCATCCGGAATGTAAAGTGTAATCACAATGAGAAACAATGAGCATCTTTAGTAAGCCACTCAGCTGACGGTAATCAGTCCACTGTGATTGACTCAAGTCAATATAGCTCTTCAGCAGCTCGTTTCTATCAGAGATTTTTTCGCCAGATATTTGCATCCTGTTGGCGGATACAGCTGAAACACATCACGTTCACACGATGCTTTGGCAATGACAATGAAATGTAAAAATAAACCGCATACAGGACTGACGGTCAACTCCTCAAAACTCCCTAACTTTGAAGATCACGTGATGCCAAACAAGGATGAATTTCAAATATCTGCCTGGGACAAAATTCAGACGTTGTCTTGGAGTATCATAATTTACCATTAGTCTTTTAATTACATGCATTATTGGCAGAGGAGACAGAGTTTGAAATTGGCCATTTTCGCAACTTTCAGACCTCCATGACCTTGGATCATGTCAAGTGGCATACCATCGTGTAGCAGTCATCAATCTCTGCCTACACAACAAATTTCGTTGAAATTGAAAAACTTTCTGTCGACAGATGTACAGACATTGAGACCGGCTTTATTAGGAGGAGACAACCTAATTATTCACTGTTCTTTATAAAGAAAAAAACTGTCACTGCTAACGTCACTAAAATCTATCAGCTGTCATTTCTTAGCATCTACAGCAAGATGATCTTGGCTCGTTGGTCAAGGACCATCTTGGTGTGTGTGACACTGGGCTCAACATGGACCTTCTTAACCCAGACAGCTGCAAACTACACCAATCGACACATCACCCTTATTGCCAACCAACTCAAATGACAACTTTCTTGGGTGTTCAGCAAGTCAAGCTCGTTTTTATAAAACTCTCACTTCAAGTCGGCATAAGTGACGACGGGAGTTCTTGGTGTTGGTAACTGAGTGGTTTGCCTCAAGACAAGGTTCTGTCATCAACTTGACATTACTAACGAACAATCAGTCTCGCACAGCTGCACGTTCATTGACAATTATCATAATTTATATTAAAAAATCATAACATAACATACAGAAAAACCAAAATATCAAAATATATGCAAGGAAAGCAACTCGTCATCATGGCACAGATGACTTACTGTGAGTAAGTTCTGAGGCACATAACCTTCAGTTCCATCAGGTCGTCTCGCCCACCACCACGCCGTCTCCTTGTCATCACCCTTGTGAATTATCGTCAGCTGGTCCCCGGCACTAAACGACATCTCATCTACGCTGCCGGCACTGTAGTCGGCAATGGCGTACACTCGGCCATTGTTTGCCACACCCAGCATCTTCACGGCTTCTACAACAGCCACAAACGATCTCGGCTAAAACTCTGTACAGCTAAATGTGCCGATGTGCAGCTCTGCAGTAACAAGCTGCAGACTTGTCTAAATGTAAACTGCAACTACATGTCGACTGTCGTTGACGAATGACAGACTTACTGCTACAGCTGACGTGATCATTAGGACACATTGTCTCTTTGGACTCAATGGCACTATATAAATGCAGTATTATTAATCAACTTTATTCATCAAAAAACATTCGATAGCAACATTAAAAAAATAACAAACAACACACCCAGACACACACACAGAAAAAAAGACTCTCACAGCATTATAGCGTCTACATGCCAACAGCAGTGGACCACATTACTGGGACTGGCAAACCTTGCACAATAAATTCTCCTGCATATTAGACCTACATTTCGATAAAAATCTAACCTTTATGTTGATCAATAAGTTCACTATTATTATTATTATTCCACATAAGACTTCTTGCGGAGTGTCACGCCATGTTTACAGTTTAACACAATCAGAACTAAACTCTCGTCTCATCTGGACTGATCTCTATAATACGCACCCCCATATCAGCACTCAATATCTGCGTATCACATTGCGTAATAAATGCTGGGCGGCCGTGCGCTAAGTGGCACAGAGTAGCTACTGTAGTTAAATGGTGTAAGTTGATCTCGATCATAAACTTGATTTTGATCCAGTTACGACATCACAGTTACTTAATTCATAACTATTCTATGATTTCTATTAAACGTATTAGCATTCTTTGAGGTCCCCGTTGCTGTGTGTAGTGTGACAGTTTCGTTTTTGACGATAGTTTCAATGTGAAATAAACCTACAGAAAATGGCCAGAATTATGTACAATACACACCCCGACTTTCAGAGCAATTTTATGGTTTAAAAAAGTGCGTATTATATTCAAAGTTCTACAGTAAGTGCTGTGAGGTGTACAACTGTCGGCACAAGTCTGACCAGTACAGAGGATCTGATGAAGCCAGGAGGGTGATCATGTGATCTGGTGGTGTCTACTGAAGCTAGATGACTTAGGTCTACAGATTTTTACATTGTGACAAAAATCTAAGGTCGGGATGCGTAGTATATTCGATGGTGTATTATATTCGAAATTTTATGGTAAGTAAAGTAACATATTATCAGAAAGCCCAGCTCTCAATAACAAGCCACGTGATAATTATGTAAGTGCTATGCAGTTTACACAGCTACTACTGGGAGCTATTGCTATTTACCACAGCTTATTTGCCCAGCAAATTTGAATTATCTCTGTGCATTTAATTCTCAAGAGATAACGGCAAACTATGAGTCTATGACACATGACACTTCATTGCCAAGTAGCGCTGTATGGCTGACTGGGTGAAACATCTGTTTGGTGTGCACTGCTAATACCTGAGAGAAACTGACGACACTGCTCATATGCCGGACTATCAGGACAGCATTTGTCGAGCGGAGTTTCACGTTCGGCATCCCACGTGAACGCCAGGACACCAGCGCCGTGTTCCGTCAGAAGCTGAATGGCTTCAATGTTGTTACTAGATGCAGCACAGTGCAGTGGTGTCCTGTAACCAACACATTCACTCACTCAAGACCTTCACTAGCCACTGACAACAGAACAGACTCTGATAAACTGTGATTATAAGTGTTACTGTATTCTCCTCATTACAATATTTATCACCAACCGCTCTTTTAGATATGCATCACCTCACCTGTGAAATCATCTGTCTTCTTCATTCCGTTAACCTCATTCTGTTCACTGTCCTCCTGGTTCACCTCATCCTGTGCATATCACCTCATCACAGTCACCATCTTTGCTCTCACCATCTATCACTCGCTCAGCCTTTCACTCCAGACTTAAAACTCATCTCTTTCACAAATCCTTTCCTCCATAGTCACTCTGATTCTTTCCGGACTGCCTTCACAAATCTTGAACCTGTACTGAACTAAGTGGGCACTGGAGTTTCTTTGTTTTAGTTTCTTCTTTCTTTTAATTTTTTTCTGGCCACGTGTGCTAGATTAAGCTGAACACACTCAGCTTTTGAGAACACGTTAAACTCTTCTATCATACTGTATGGTATCTTCACTTACTTAGTTTCGTTTTTCAGCACTGTAAAAGGTAAAAAGCAGATGATTTATATCGCGGTTCTATGCAATCCAAAGATCACCGCAGAACCGCTCTACAGTACCCCCTTGTTCATTGGACCCTATACCGCTGCCAACAATACGGCGCTTTTAGCATGAAGGCCCTCGCAAGTACCAAGTTATACTGCTTGGTGAACAGAGGCACATTCGGTGTGAACAACTTGCCCAGGGTTGTTGCCCGAATAATGCTGCGGACGGAGTCGAACCCGCGACCTCTTGATCACGAGTCCAACGCCCTACTGCTACACCACCGTGCCACCACTGTAAGCAAAACTAAACTAACTGCTTAGAACTGGCAACAGATTAAAATCTGTCCTTTTTGAAATATTTTGGACACAGGGTAAGATGAAATGCATCAGGAACATTATCATTTAACAAATGCAGCAAAGATAAACAATGTCAAATAAGTATCAATTTAATGTGACACAATGTTAACTTCACATGTAATTGTTGTACTACTTCGTAATTTTCATATGCCGAACGGTAGTTCAAACCCTGTGTTAAGAGTGACAAATCATTCCCATGGAAGTCTCACACGACTGCTGTTTTATTACGTTTTTTTGAATTTATTATTATTAAATTACAACATTTTTCACTCAGATAATATTTATTAATTATATTAACTATATTAAAATTAACTGTACTGTACAGTACATACCACACTATACTCTATAATATTACATTAAGAACAAACCATCCATCGCAGTCGGCGACGTTGACGTCACAGCCAGCGTGAACGAGGAACTCCAATACTTGGTGACAGCTGCTACAGACTCCGTTGTGTAGCACTGTCAGTCCATCTTCATTAGACTGATTCACATCGTCAACCTCACAGCACAATACACCAGCCACTCATCTATGACATAGTCCAATGCCATCAGAAGCACTATCAACATTCATCAGTAATTTTACTGAATGATGCTATGCTATTATTGATACAGCGACCGTTGGTTCACAAGCTACAGTGACCCTTAATGTCAGTCAACGTGTCTGTATTTTCGTCGACGAGGCGAAAATTACGACGAAAATTCTGCTAATTTTGTTAACTTGATGAAAAACTGTGCAACAAAAATTCAACTATTTTCGTCGAAGAGTTGACGACGAATATTACGCATTTTTATGACAGATATTTTGTCATTAAGCCCACTACAACTAAAACTTGACACATTTCAGTTAGTCAAGACTATTCTGACCATTTCAGTCATTTCACTACGACTATGATCAAAATTCGGGAATTTTAGTCAACGAGACTAAAATTCCGACTAAAATTAAAATGCCGACTAAAAAACTCTGAGAGAGAACTGGTCTAAGGTGCTACCTGTGAGAAGAGAGTCTGAAGCACATCCAGTTCCCCTTCCAACGCTGCATTCAGCGACAGAGTAAACGGATCAAAACTGACGTGTTTTGACGACTCCGAACTCTTCGGTGAGTCTATGATGACCGTTTCTGGAGAGCTGACAGAGGAAGAGCTCGAAGGCAGGGAGTGGCCGTGCGTGACACCTGTACCATGTTCTTTGTCGTGATCTTCAAACCGGCGTGGCACGTGACAAGCTCGTCGTGGCGGCGGCGACGCAGCGAGGCGCTGACGCCATCTCACCTCGTCTGTCAGCACTGTGTCACTCTGGTCCAAAGGCTGCACAGACCTCGTCACAACTTCACCCGCTTCTTCTTCATCATCATCATCAGTGCACACGACACTGCATACTTCATCCTTCTCTTCATCTCCGCTGTCACTCGTTAAACTCGGCCGTTCCACCGTGCTGCTGCTGCTCGACATACTACAGGTCGGGTGCACACCTGACTCGGATGCAGTCGCCTGGCAACCAGAGTCTGCTAGTGATGAACCTAAGCCTGATATTGAGCAAGATAACGCTGCTGTACTCTCAACTGTGGAAACAACTATATCAGATGAGTCTGTCGACAGAGGCAATGTCTCGGCTCTGCTACGTCTTAGCCTTCTGCTAGCAGCATTGCTGAGATTACTGCTAAGACTACTTAGCCAGCTGTCGCCATACAGGCGGCTCGTTATGCTCTGGTAACGACTAGCAGCTGCCGACCCGAGTTTCTGTCTGTAACTGGAAGACGACACCCACGATCGAGTACCACCACCAACACCATCTTCTGAATCCGATTTAGCCGCTTGACTTGACAGATCTCTTTCCGACATCAAGTCCGAGCTGACACTCTGATCGACAGCAATAGACGATGGACGTGTAGTGTCATCTGACGGTTTCTTGAAGATTACAGCGGCTTTGTTACCAGATACTGCTTGACCGGAATTAATCACGTTCTCATTCAAGTCAACAGCTTTCTCGGCATCTCTCGTACTTAGACTCATCGTACCGGCGTCAAGTTCTGTCTTTCGGCCAATCAGATCGACTTTCTTCTCTGACTGTGTTCCTACCGCACTGCCGCTAGTCTCTGTGCCAGTCGAAGTGAGGCACGAAGTTGCTCTGGATGACGCCGACGGAAGAGAAGAGAACCAGCTTCTGTTAGCGGCATCTTGGTCTGTGCTTCCGTTGGTCGGCACAGCGAGGTTGGCAGCTTGTAGCACAACGTCTGCCGCCGACCTGCTGCGCTGTATGGCTGACGAATGGTGAGCTGACTTCAGCGGATGAACGATGCCTTGCAGCAACTGAGAACACAACGTCACAATACAATCTCATCACCGAAATATGTAACGACAACGACGCACTATAGCGCATGACACTGTCTTGTAAGAACACAGCAGTCTCATTCACTGATGCCAATTCACGCAAGCACTGCAATACTTTACAGACCCTCTTCCATTTCATGTCCCCAATAGGGTGGTACCCAACAAAATTTTTCATGATTTTGGTGTCAGAATCCCAAAGCTGCTATGCTGGAAGAAGGAACAAGAAAAGTACCGAGTTAGGCTAGTTGCCAGTGGACAGGTAATGGACAGGATGTCGTTAACAACAGCCAAATGACACAATCAATGCAACACTTTGCTAATAAATGATAGATAACAAACAGTAACATAGATCCAGTAACAGTAACAAAATCTCACAGAAGTCTCGATGCACATACGTATGCATGGAGTTGTCACAACAGTAGCATAAAGCTATAGCTCTGGAACTATCACTGGCAATGTAATAAACACTCAATCAAGACACGATACATCTGTCAATAAAGGTCGAAAGTTCATCTAGTAATGCTGCAGACCTAGTACTTCTCTGTCTAAAAACTACTATTTGATATTATCAGCAACATTCATTAGCCTACAGAATACAATCATCAGAACAGATTTCTTCACACTCTGCGTGATCGGAGTCGATAAATTAAAAAATAGTTTAGTTTCTAATTAATGTAGTTAAAGTCAGACGATAGATTGGCGATAGCCTACAATAAAGCGTAGGTAGGCATACATGTGCTTG
>Ga0056114_1001262_pt1 | contig 11197 bp, 6 predicted proteins | sample WorMetHERISLAND1_FD_77005 | JGI IMG/M metagenome (GOLD analysis project Ga0056114, IMG submission 77005) | Marine gutless worms symbiont microbial communities from Max Planck institute for Marine Microbiology, Germany - Olavius loisae HERON... ...
AAAGGTCAAACTCGTGACCCCAATACACTTAGAGCGCAATATCTCGAAAACTACTTGAGCTAGAGACTTCGAATTTGGTATGCAGCTTTGAATTGGGAATGCTGAAGACGCGCACAAATAATTACCCTGAAAGTGAGCGTGGCCTAGGTCACGTGGCCCCGACGATTTCAATTGATTTCGTAGGCGTGCCTTGGCCTGCGCCCAACATCGGTTGATTCCCACACACAACACTGGAAAAGTTGGTAAACAAATAAATATTCATTGAATCTATCGCAGTGTTTTTAAGTGTTAAAAGTGTACAGTTGTTCTGATTATTGATATTGAATGACAATTCAAAGTTAGCGAAATAAATAGTTTGAAGTGAAATTAACGAATAAATGAACTAATAGGCGTAGTTGACAAGATACGGTACCTGGCGCGAGGTGAACGTATATTATCTTAGCGTTAAAGGTAACTCGGCGTTAATTTCAGCGTCATGTTTCACAGCACTAACGGAAACGACTTTTGCTCCGAAACCGGAAGTAGCACTGCGAGTGTACTGTGTGGCAGTACGGTCGGCTATCCTAGCGACAGCTTGGCTTCTTGTTTGTATTGTTACACATACAATTGTAAAATCATTTTAACATCACCTACATTCAACAATTTGGTTCACTGCATTATCTTTATTTCCATTCACACTTATTGCTCAACCAGTCTTGAGATAGTAGAGCACGAGGAAGCAAAAATGCTAGGTCTTAGGACCCAAGCAGTAAAGATTCTGCTGTTGGTTTAAGAGTCTTTTTTAACTAACAAGACTGTACTGAAAAAAACCATTTATGGTATGTGAGAAGATGAAACAGCTTCTGGTGAACAATAATCATAATAATATTTATACAGGGCTTCAATGATGCAGGATACAAAGGTGCTGCACACTACATTTCGTTACTATCTGAACGTGCTAATAAATAATATAGACTTCAATTAATGTTTGTTAGAAGTCAGCAAAGAACTACCAAGTCTAAGCTCAGAGGGTAATCGATCTACAACAGAGAGTCAGTGCAAATAATGAGATACGAGCAAAGCGTGACACGATCGGACGCATGCAACGTGCAGGGTCAAATGTCATTCACTAATGATGATAATATTGACATCATTAGTGACCGGTGTGCTAATGAATGACGTCAACGCGTCTTTATTAGTATATGACATTTGACACTGCATGTAGCACAATGTCAGTGTTGCATGTAAACACACGTCTATATAAGACACAAATTCATGCTAACTGGCGCCAGCGCATGTAACATTAACGCAAACAAGTGCTTCTGAGTGCTGAAAGGTTTGCAACACGTCTCCATATTGCTCACAGTAAGTGAAATCACTAATAACGACTAATGGGTAACATTTTAACGTTTTTAAGCCCACTGTCGCCATATGGATACATCCGGGCACGCTTGATGCTCAGCCCTGCATGTCAGAGTGCCCAGATGTCAAAAATTACAAATGACGGCTTAACCTGGTCTGGCACAGGACGGCTATACCCATATGGCAACAGCAGGCATCAAAGGGTTGAAATGTGCAGTATTTCCGAATATGATAAATGCACAACTTTGAGTATTTCTGAGGACAGAAAAAACTGTCATTCACACTAAAATTAACATGCCAAGGCAGTCCAGTCATGAATGGCAGACTGCATCCTACCTGAAGCAAATTACCATCTATGCAATGTCCTAATCATTTACTGCAAAGCAATAGCAGCCTGTGGTTGTACTGTTCCTCTGCCCCACGTAAAAACTGTACCCCAAGATGGGGGAAAAGGGCAATGGGTGGAGAAAAGACAATTACTTCGTTTGCTGTGGACATTTAGTTGTTGTCAGTCTTAGTTTTCTTGTACTTTTTTCGTGACGTTTTATGTGTTCTTTTACTTTATGTGCAGTAATGGATTATAGTATGTGTGCTGTCACTGGTTTCTGTAAAGTGTTGTGCTGCTTCGGCAAAATAATAAATAATAAATGAATAAATGAATGAATATATCTCTGCTGCTTGTGGTGTGATGCTATACAGTTCAAAGACATGTCCACTGAAAACTCAACTGCTAACCAGTCCCTCGGCAACGCGACAACTGCAATACCGGTACGCGACACCATAAGAATATACGATTATCCATTCTTTGGCCCAGCATGGCAATTAGCCATCACAATCGAGTTCTACTTTCATTATGCAGTGATTGCCATAGGAATGTTCGGAACTGCAGCCAATGCACTGGTTCTGTATGCTCTGATTGCCTACCACACACGTGAGGCAAAGAAACGCGCCATCAACTTGCTAGTCACTCACCAGAACCTACTGGACTTCATCAGCTGCTTTATACTGGTCGTCACCTATTCCATCGGCACCAGAATTGAAATGACGGGCGCACTGGGCTACTTCATCTGCGTCACTTTCATCAGCCAGAGTGCTATATACACTTTCCTCTATGCTTCGGTAATCAACCTGGCCCTTCTCACCATCGAACGTTACCTGAAGATCGTCCATCCATTCTGGAGCAAGAAACACCTAAAGCGCTGGATGATATATGCAGGAATGGCGTTTGCCTGGATTGGTGGCTTTCTGTACACTGTGCCACCCGCACTCACTACCACCATAATGGTACACAAAGTCTGTCTGGCCTATTTCGTGTGGGAGAGCCCAGCAGCTAAGATGTTATATACAGTCGGTAGCAACTTGCTTTTCTTCTTACTGCCGCTGGTCATCTTCGTCTACTGCTATGGTCGCATCGTGGTCGTGATGAAAAGGCAGATGCGTGTGATGGCGGCACACAGCAGCGAGAGCAGCAGTGCACCGACGAATGCTTCACAGCGGCAGTCCAGGCGAGCCAAGTGGAATATCACCAAGACCATGATCATTGTCAGTGTGATGTTCAGCGTCTGCTGGCTGCCAAACACCATCTACTTCATTGTTGCCGACAGCGCCATAAATTCCGGCAACTTATTCGTCGGCTATTTCTTCACCCTATTCATGGTCTATCTAAACACCTGCATTAACCCGTTCATCTATGCCTTGAAGCACGACGGAGTGAAGAAAAGACTGGGTCAGCTGATGAGTTGTCAGAGATGCAAAACAGTGGCGCCGGTCGTGGATTCTTCAGCTAGTACTAGTGGTACTGTTGGCAAAACAAAGCAAACGATACCTGATGCTACAGGTTAGAAATGCAACAAGAAAGTGTGTGGCCATACTGGCAATCTGAAACTGACAACGGTACCATCTTGAGTGAAGAGACTAGCGGACTGAGAATGGAAAAATGCACAACACAGACTAGAATCACTAGAACAGCACTTATGTTACACTCTGACTAACTTTGACATCACTGCAAATCAGTTACACACAGACTCATGTATTGTTATACACAGATAGTTATTGTAGAGACATCGCTGATGTGGACATGTGGTGAATGTTGTTAAGACTTGGCGCACGTCGGTTGTGGATTGTCAAATGCACACAAATAGTTTAGTTAATATATAAAATAGACTGATCACTGTTTTGTTAAGTTACTGGATGACTGTGGTAAACATAATTACTATGGTGTCTGTGCACAATGGATGATGCTCTTCACTAAAAACATGTATAAACTCTCAGTAATTATATTTGTGTGAATCTACCCACTGTATTCATCCAGTCAACCCGTCAAAATGGCTAAATATAGCCAGTTAGATCATCCACAACACCGATCTGGGCAGAATCTGATCTTACCTCACAATAAGTGGAATAGGAACAAGAACGCCAGCTATCACACTGCTTCATTGGAACTGAGCCTCAATCTCCAGCTGTTTTCGAGACAGTAAGCCCTAAGTATATTGGGGTCATTTGCCGACATCAATTCGATTCGCCATAGGCCATTTCCTATTGGTGGTCCTTTGGAACCAAATCTCAATTTCTTAACAGTTTCCAAGATATTCTGCCCCAAACGTCAAGCAGTCACAGACACATGCTGAATCATCATTGTGCACAATATCATGTGATGTGTACTCCCTATGTAAAATTTAAGTACACATTTCAATTTCTCACTTTGCCTATGCACTATGTCACTTGCATTGGGCTCCAATGGAGATAATAGGTGTTGTCCCTCGGGACCTCTAATGTTACCTGAAATCAAGAGAAAAAAATTTCAGTCCAAAAATTTTGACCTTTTAGGGAGCCTGGAGATCAGAGGGCATGAAAAGTAGTGATCTTTTACTGCAAAAGGCACATCCTTGTGTGAATCCATGTCGTTTGAGCCATTATATGAGAAGTCTGGTTGGCGGTCTAACCCCTAAAGCCAAGAGGGAAAAAAGTCACAGTCTGAGACTCCCATAGGAATTTAACACGTTCAGCCTGTGATGTCAGGTTACAGAGGCAGGCAGACGTGATGAGTACAGTGTAGGCAGGGAAACAGTGACGAGATAGGAAGACATGCTTGCTGCTGTATCATCTCCAGGCTGTGATGTCAGTTATCAATCATCATCTGCTGCGAGTTAGTGGACCTGTAGTCATCGCATGTTTCCAGCACACTTACAGACACTGGGTCACTTTAACTTTTGACTTAGCCTTTTGCTAAGTCAAAAGTTAAAGTGACCCACTGTGTCTGTTAGTGACTGACCTACGTGTCTACCTGCAAATATTTTATCTTATTATTACAATCTGTCAGATCTTTGTCATCTTTGTGACAAAAAAACCCCATCGTTTACCTAGTGTAATGTTGACACACTCGGTGGCAGTTACCAAAAACGTCAACATGCAGTGAAGATCACCACAGAAGAAGCACCAGCAGTGAAACAGTTAAGCAACTTCACAATATTCAGAGATCAACTAACGTCAATAGCGCGTAGAATGTCCCTCGTTCCCGTGAGCTCACTGTCGTACGTGAACTTGCCGCGTGCCGTCGCCAGAGCTACAGAAGCCTTCAGAATCCCATCCTTACTCAACAGTGTCGACTCAATCATGTGAACACACGACGTACACGTCATGCCTTCAATCTACGCCATCAGCCATCCGTCACATATATCACAATTAATAGACAGACGACAAACATACTGCTACTGCTCTGTCATGACATTACTCTCAAAATCACCTTAAAACAATTCTCTTCTCTCGATACTGGCATATTCAGCATGATATAAGTCTTTAGGCAATGCCATGCTGTACAAATCTATAATTTACTTACTGAATTAGATACCACTGGCTACCGGCTGACAGCCACGGCTTCTGAGCTGGAAAAATCTACTACCATTCATCCTCAACCGGAAAATCACATCACTTCTTGATAGCGGCCTAGACTGAAATAATAAACAAGAAAAAGTAGGCTACTTAAACACCAGAACCTCAAGGCAGCAGCAGTGGTATAACAGTAAAAAACCTTCACGACTTCATCACATATGAATATCACTAAAACATATAGTTTTTAGGTTTTCTGCATGAAACATAATCTGGAGGAATTGAGTTTATTGAAAATTATGTTAAGTTGTACACAAAATCCTTGCCGAGCCTCAAGGGCCATGGGATGGCGCTGATCTCTGTTTATGTAGCTCTCAAATGGACACCAAAACCACATGGTAAGATCGTTTACTCCTCAGCTTTTACTCACACTCATTAACTGATGATGGCAGGCTGAGTTGGTATTGGTACATGTCAGCCACAGGTGAGATTCGAACCCGCGACCTCACGATCACAAGTCTGGCACTGTACCATGTGTCCTCAAGTGCACATATGTTATACATATTTGTAAATATTACACCAGATCGGTCAACGTGCTTACATGAACTTCGACAGTATTCTGCCCAAGGACCTCATCGTCCAGCACCGTCGCCTCATAACCGATCGCTGTGATATGGTTTGCTATCTGTGATGGCAAGATGTACGCTGGATCGTATTTCACTTCTGCCTTCTGAGCCATTAATGCAACCAACACTGCTTTCACTCCTACCAGCACACACATCCATCATTCACTCGTCCACTGCATTGGATTGTGCAGTGTTTTAGGTCCCCGCCAACACAGTATAGGTTATATGGGAGACGGTTTTTACAGGTCAAAAGACCCAACCAACAGTATCAAAGTACTGAAGGAAAATCTACAAAGGAAAAATCAGACAATGCAAACAACAAAATACACATGCATACACAATAATAGACAAAAAGGATACAAATATATAGCACACCAAGTCCCCTAGTCTATGGGGTGACTAGGGGGCGGCTCTCACGGAGCTTCCAACGGCAGCGGGACTGCCGCCGCGGTACCCCCGCCAAGTCAATGGTCAATCAGTCAATGAATGAATAAATCAATCAATTGACGATCAGAATCCAAACAATCTGAGTACATATATGAAGAAAGATGAGACCTGAAAGGTAGTCAAGTAGATACATGTATGCAAAGGCCACTTACAGCCTGCCATGTTCCATGCCTCCAGCAATCAAGTATGCAGTTGTCTACTGATTAGCTGACACACTAGTGGAGACCAGTGAACCAGTACCAGTGAACACAGTATTAAGTCAGCTGAAGTCTTCAGTGCTTTGACGCTGTGGGTTATGCAGGCTGTAAAATACCTGCTGTAGGGACCGATAACTAGCTTGTACTGATCTAAGCTGGGGGAATGAGAATTGATTTGAAAAAAGTGATTTGAAAGATGCTGCAGCCAGGAACAGCCACAATGCAGTGGTGAAGACAGAGTAATCATACCTGTATGATACCCCTCACTTGTGTAATAGCTCACCTGGAGTGACATTTGCTCCAGTAAAAGGCTGGCATTCAGTTGTACACAATGAAGCCCTCAAACATCAAGTGCTCCATGTTAACTAACCAGTCTCTCACAGTTCAGGTCATAAAGAAATGATGTTAAAAAAGTCAGTTTTATAAAATATGCAAAGTAACTACGAACATATTCCAAACAAAAATTTGTCTAAGATTCAAACAACTAAAACTGGACAAGAGCAAAGGAACTTGCAGCAACAGTTCCTTATTCAATGATGACTCTAGCAAATTGACTGGCATACTATGCGTAGCACGTTGCTCTGATGACGCTGAATCGTGTTAGTCTCTCTAAAATAACTTCACCTTTGACTCTGAGTAGCCGTCGTTCAATGTTAGCCACACAACTGCTGCACGTCATTCCAGAGACGTGCAGGAAACACTTCTTCAGTTCGTCATCGTCTTCTTCAGCTGCCGCGGCAGTTTTGTCTCGTTTCAACGTCGCTTTTCGTCTCACCACTTTGTCAGCTCCGCACACGGCCACTGCAGGGATGCCATCTGTTTGTCATCAGCACACAGCAGACTACTGCAAGCCTCGTCAATGTTACGTCAGTATCATTATCACTGACATCACCAGCTATTGCCAAATGCCACTCAGCTGCAAACACAGCTATTGTTCCAATGCTGCTAATCCACATTACAGACAAATGACAGACCGAAAGAAAATAACAACAGCCAAACTAACTGCATAATGCCTGATTAATTGCAGATAAGGAACATTACAGTTAAAACTGAATCAATGATTAGCTCACAAGCAGAAGATAAAATTAAACAATATTCAAACACAATCTGCAATGAAGTTCAGTTACCGATATCTGAACCAATGTAAGCCTCAAAGTTGCCGGTTTTCTCGATGACATTCCTCAGCTGTTCGGCAGATATCAGCTGCGCATCATAGTGAATTCGAGCAGTTTCATCCAGCAACGACACAACGACTGAACGGACACCGACGGCACTGCTCACTTGGCCTTCAATGGCACGCGTACACGAGTTACAATGCATGCCATGAATACCAATCACCAGCTCGGTGTAGGCCACCGGACTCGGAATGTCGGCTAAATCAGCATTAGATGAAGGATGAAAAACACTGGCATCAAAGCCGATGTCAGACACGGCGGCTGCGACGTCGGCAGCAGTTGTCCGTTGGTCGGTCAGAGTAACATGAGCCATGTTGTGCTGGAGAGAAACTTTCACTGCAGTTACTCCAGGCAGGCCGGTAATACACGTCTGAACCGAATTAACGCATGCGTCACACGTCATTCCATTGACGCTGATCATCACATCGTTATATGCAAAACTGCTCGGAACAACATCCGTTTGACTAGCTTTGGCACTCAAAGCAGGTACCTGCGATTCACCCTGTGTGGTATCTGGTGTGGCCTCGAACCCCATGTCAGATATTTCATTAGCTATGGCAGAAATGCTAGTAACAGCAGAGTTGAATTCTACAGTTGCCATCTTATCAGGGAGAGAAACACGTATGTTGATGACACCGTTCAGCTGGATGACGGTCTCTTCAATGTGTTTGACACAGGAGCCGCAGGTCATGCCTTCAATGTGAACTGTACCAGTCACGACGGTGTTAAGTGAATCATCCGACTTGACAGGCAATGCTGCATCACTGCAGCCATGCAATTTCGTTTTAGCAACAAAGCCGCAATTGTTAATGGCATCACAGATCTGCTCCGTAGTGAGCACGCTCGAATCAAAAACAACTTCAGCCGAGTGACTGGACAAGGACACAACACTGGACTTGACACCGTCAATAGCCGACAGACATGCCTCAATGCTTCGTACACAACTGATGCACGTCATCCCGTCTATACCAATTGTGGCAACCTTACAGCCACTCAGAGGACTGTAAGCCGTGAAACCCAGCTGAGAAATATGCTCCACAAGAGCAGAGTCCGGTACAGCATTACTGCTGCGCTGAACAATGGTCGCTTCATTCTGCGACAAAGATGCCTAGCACAGTGAACACATTTCACACAACAATCAGTGCTAACGGCATATCAACACACAATAACTACAAAATATCTCACTCACACGGTCCACTTATAACATGCATACGCCATGGTGAGCGGTGAAAGAGAATGACAGCAAAGCTGCGAGATGGCACAATACAGATATATTTAACATAATTTGTGAAATAAACTGACGGGTAGTTGGCTTGATCTAACAGTGAAACTTTTTCTGATCATACAGCACAGAGCTGTGGAAGTCAAACACTGTTTACAGTAAGCAGATTGGTGAGAAACAACATTGTTGGAGATGATACGAGGCAGCATACAACAGTACATTCGACATTTTAGACATGACATGATAATTAGACAGCTGGTTCTCAGTACAGGATAGCTTTTTCAGAAGTAAAGATATCACGAAATACGTTGGACCTCGGAACAGACAATAGCTGACAGAGTAACCAAGCTAATGAGTGCAAAGAGCGGCAGATATGGAGAAAGAAAAGAGGACACACAGTCACACAGTACAGGAGGACATGTACTACAACTGCAACACAGCTACATAGGACATCGTTGGATCAACTGGTAATAAGTGACTGCATAGAGGTAGAGAATGTAATGATCCTGGGTGGTTGATTGGGTAGTGTTTTACGTCCCCGCCGACACACTAACGATCCTGGAACTGATTCTGAATCAGCACCAATCTCTGTCGATCGGAATTGGATCCAATCTAAAGGAAGACCGGTCACCGATCCATCCACCCGCGGCACTAATAGTGTTACATAATAGCCATTTCACACTGTGCTAGAAGCTGCCAGCCGCAGTCACATCAGCGACTACTGTCAGAGGCTGCTGTCTGAACTGGATCAAAGCATGCCGATTGCCGACACAATGCAGTCCCCCTCCACGCAATTAAGCAACAAACACATCACAAGCTGACACGTTTGAGGAAATAACGCGACAGATGAATGCTGATGACATGTGTTCTCTAAGTACAAGTCCAGCAAATCACCTGCTAAATCTACATGACACTTATTTAGAGTGAAGATAACATTTGACAGGACACATTTCTGTTTCAGAGCAACTGAACTGACTAAAGGTGTGATTTCAGACACTGAAACACGTTTATGTTCGCAAACAATCGTGATGTTGGAAAAAGGTTTACGGTCAAACACAAACGTATTTTGAGTTGTGTTTGACGAACAAGTCAACCAGCTTCAAGAGCTGTTTCAGCTGCCGCGAATGTAAACAAATATGGCTGCATGCATATGCAAACCGTGTTACATGTCCATAATTGATGCATTTGTTTAGGAATATGCGCATAATTTTCTTGTTAAACAGTTATTATGACGCATACATAATGCTTTTATGCAAGTTTTAGTAAAATCAGTACCAGGTAATTAATAAAAATTTATTTAACAAAATGATGTCATTTTGTTTGTGTTTCGTAGACAAACGTAATTTTGGATAGCTGTCATCTGTTCGCGAACAAAAAACTGGATGAAGCGAAACATGTGTAAGTGCTTGACTTTCCAAAATCATGCCATAAATCCGACAAGAAAGCCTAGCTAACGCTAAGGAAAGCGAGCGACAGCGCTTCATGTATGAAGGCCCATAGCGAAGAAATCTATGGCAAATCAATGCAAGGAACATAATTCTGAAAAGTACATTCAGTAGGTTACAACGCTGTGGCTGACGATACGGCTCTATCTTTATTCGTTTAGCTGTTGTTGCGTCCCAAATCTGTGAAATCCTGCGAAATTCTCTGAAAATTTGAACTTATACAGTTCTAGGTCATCCAAGGTCATCGATCTTGGTGTCAATCGAAAGCACGTATGCAACTTCCTATTAGTCATTAATAGTAATTTTGGACGTATCTCCTACAGTTTTCAAGATATTGACACATTTAGCATCAAAATACCTTGTTTTTCCCACCACACCCTTGTTTGATGCCACCTAGCGGAGGAACACCTTGCAATATCAACATAATCTATACATCGCTGAAAAGCACATTTAGTGGGCTACAATTTTGTCCCAGACATTATGGGTCTATCTTCATTTGTTTAGCCATTTTTGCCTTCCAAAATCACGAAATTCCGACAATATTTGACCTTATAGCAGTTCAAGGTCATCCAAGATCATCGTTCTTGGTGTCAATTGAAAGCTCATGTGCGATTTCCTATTAGTCATTATTAGTACTTTTTGCCGTATCTGCTACCGTTTTCGAGATATTGATCCTTACAATTAAAAACTGGGTGATTTTTCCCACCCCACCCTTCTTTGAGGCCCCGCTTGGGAGGAACCCCTTACAATTTCGGGATAAAACTTACCTCACAATAACTAGAGGGATGGGGCTACCATCGTGCGTGCGCTCGTTCACTCCCGCCTCGACTATTGCAACGCCGTTCTTGCCAATGCTCCACAGATGCTGGTGGCTCCCCTCCAGTCCGTTCTGCGCTCTGCTGCTCGGGTTGTACTGAGA
>Ga0056114_1001263_pt1 | contig 11194 bp, 8 predicted proteins | sample WorMetHERISLAND1_FD_77005 | JGI IMG/M metagenome (GOLD analysis project Ga0056114, IMG submission 77005) | Marine gutless worms symbiont microbial communities from Max Planck institute for Marine Microbiology, Germany - Olavius loisae HERON... ...
ATTAGAAGTGACAAATGAAGAAAAGGACTTGGGTGTTATCACATCAAGCAATCTGAAGCCAAGCAAACAGTGTCACCAAGCCTATGCTAAAGCCAGTAGAGCACTTGGTATGATCTATCGGTCGATATCATTTAAAACTCCTTCCTATTACTGCGATTATACAATAAAAAAGAATTTCGTTCTAAAAAATTCTTTAGAAAAATTATCTTAAAATCCTACAGCGGTCTTTAATCCATTGAACAGCGCAACTGCTGCAAGACAGCGCTATTTGCAGATTAACTAGCTTCTGTGATCTACCTTTCAGACTGTACTTTCAGCATTCCGCGTTTTACCCACCATTCCGCAGACCTTTCCGCATTTTTGGATTCCGCACTTTACTTTCCGCATTCTGCAATTCCGCATTTTACCAATAACCACCCCAGGCTGGCATTTGGGGTATGGGTAAAAAGCGGAAGTGCGGGATGCGGGAGTGTAAACGGGTAAAATGTGGGAAATTATGTCATTTATGTGGGACGTCTCCCGCTTTTTACCAGGTTACAACGGAATAGTGCAAACATTGGAAAGACAACGATATCGGAACTGTTGTCAAATTTTGTGGATGGAAGGGTTAGGCGACGACTAAAAAGGGACGCTAAAATTTTCGGGGTTTGGTGTGTGGAAAAGGTAGAGTATTTTTGGGGGTAAAAAGTTAACGTTTGCGAAAAGAGCAATATCGCCTCTGTATTATCCGTCTTGCATCGTCTCCTCCTTGCAATGTCACCTCACCTGCAACCTGCCTACAACGACAACACCGTACAATACACACCACATAACACTACAACTACACCGAACACACGCCGAGACCTGGAGTCGAACCAGGGATGCAACGATCGAATGAGCGCAGTCTGCGTTATAGTGGTAAACCGCGTAGCTATTTCGCAAATGAAAGCTGTGCCGCAGAACTGCTATATACAGTTCACGTAGGACACCGCGGTTAGCAAAGCGAAAAATAAGTGCCTTAGTTTGATTTCGTACAGTATTATCAGCTAATGTACAGGAGTACTGCCTGTGCGATAACTGCGAGAACCGCTGTTAACTGCGAACAGTTTCATACAGTTACTGAAAACTCGTTTGTTTGCTGAGTACTAGTGCATACAGCGCATTAGAGGTATTACACATTATTCGCTATATAAATTTACTTACTTACTTACTTACTTACTTTGGACAGTGTAAATGACTGGTTATAGTAATTTAGAAAAAAATTATTTGTAGGTTTACAGTGGAAGGCGGTGCCAGAAATTAACCCTATAGGTAAAGTATCATGAAGAACTGGACGTTATGCAGTAGTGGTGAGAAGACTAGTAAGGGTTATTACAAATTGCAGACATCATGAATATTAACGAATATGACACAGGTGACATGGAGTACTGAGGCTGAATGGCGCCGATAATAAGGCACTAGTCGAAGAGTCATAGGCTTCGTGGGCGTTCTGGGCAGAACTGCGGAAGACCTGCGTATGTGGTTTGATTGACAGATAGCAGGTGTCTCGCAATGAGCAGGTGTGTAACAAGATAACACCCTAAGTGTTGCTTTAGATGTGAAACTTGTGCCAAGTTATAGTTTATTTTTTTACGAAATAGGGTGTGCGCGCGTACTGCAGTGACTTTACGCTGTCACTTGGTCGGCCTGGTCTTTCCTTAGTCAAGTGGTACGGCCATGACGATTACTGCTATTGCGCCTATACACCAACAGGCTAGGCTGACTGACCTGCCGAGTGGTTAGCTGTTGAGTGATATACAATGCACTCAATGCAGTAGTTACCAACGAATACTTCGCCAGTCAACATGCGGAATGCGGAACAAATAGTTTTCTTGCACGAGCGTAGACTCTACACACAATGTGACATTTCCACTTATTTGTTGATGTACATTCATTAAGCACAGCTGTGTTTAGGTAGTTACTTTAATCTGTTCATATTAATAAATTCCCACGAAGAGAAGTCTAGTTTGTGTGATACATTCATACTGAACAGGTGTTATGTGCAGGTTGAATCGTTCGAGTATGTTTTATAGTGGCTTTTGCTTCCGATGTTCTCTTATCAGATGGCCTTCGTTGTCGTCATTTTACTCCGTAAGTGAATATAGTGAACTGTGAAATGTTCACTGTTCTTTGTTGCCAATACTACTGCTCTGCTACTGCTCATTGTTACAAGTATCTAACAATCACTGAATATTACAGAAATAGTTTTGTGATTAAGTATCGCAGTGCTGAAAATGAAATACATTTGGCATACTATTCGCAAGTCAGTTTGTCTGTATTGCGTGTATTAAACTATGTTAGACGATGCCTGGAGTTGTGGATGCTGACATAACACGTATCACAGTTCCTCATCGAATGGTGAAACATATTGAGAAGAAGCGTCTCAAAAAGTTACGCTCGGAGCAGGAACCGTTCTGGCACGGAAAGCCTGTTCTCATTTCCTGCAAACGGAAACAGTTCAATCACCACATAGGACAAACGTATAGTAATATTTCCGTTGAAGATCTTGCCTCTGGTAGTTGGAAAGGCCGAAGGTCAAAATCGGACTATTTTACAATCAATGCATTTAAACCGGTAAGATGACATTTTTTCACTTGGAGTCATTTGCCGGTATTTTTACCGCACGATGCCACGCAGAGTGCGGTATTGCTATAGCAAAGTCGTCGGTCTGTCCATTTGTCCATCTGTCCGTGACGTTGAGGTATCGTGATCACATAGCATAGGATGGAAATCTTCTAACATAATTTCACATTTATTTAGCCTGGGGTGTTCGCTCTTTGCAGACCCCAACATCACTGATCTACTCCAAGGAGAACAACCTGAAATTTTGTCCGAAATAGGGGTGGGATATGAAAAAGTGGCTTTTGACGGACGATTCATGTTTACTGGTACTTATTTATTGTGCTGATGTCATCGGAAATTCGAAATGGTAGACAAAATTGTAAACAACATATAACGAACTAATGGAATGATTCCCAAAAATTAGTGTGTATTCTGTTTGACTGAATTTGGCAGAGTGACAACCAGAGCCAGACTGTGAATTCTGTATGCCATTGTGATCCAGCATTCGTCCGGGGGCTTGGGTTAAGGTGTAATTTAACTTCTGTGCTTTCTGTTGAGGTCATCTCTAGGTAGGTTTTTATAGTGTGTTTATGTTTTCTTTATTGATTTTAGATCAGTTTAGTTATGTTACCTGGTGATTAGCTGAGAAAACTGGGTGCATTTAAGAGATCAGTTGGGATTATCATTTCCAAAATGTGTGTTGAGTACTTGTTGTAACATAATAACTGCTACTGCTACATGACTGTTCTTCTCATCTGCTTTTTACAGCTGTAGCATGGAATAGTGCTCATGTGCCAAGTTGGAGTTTCGGTGTTTGATCTCTTCTGTGCACTTTCCTGCACTGCGTATCTCCATGTATCACTGAACAGTGGTGGTATGTGGTCGTTTAACAGTGCTAAATTGATGCACGATTTCGTTGGACGCTTGGAGTATTCCTTGTGTCTTGGTTTTTGCTGTGCTACATAAAATAGTTGTTGGAACTGATGTGCATGTATGTAGCATGTATTTATACATGTCTCATCCATGGCCCTATGGTTAAAAGGTGATGGATATGCACTTGGGAGACTCTAGTGTAATTTTTACTGTGTATTGAAGTAGGCCACCTTGCTCTGTTGCAATCCACTCTCCTCTGTCCAAGGGTTGATGTCAGGGGTGGTATATGAAGTCTTTAACGAGTGTCCTTCTCGTTACAGATACATTAGAAATAGTAAATGTAAAACAAAGTTCATATAATGCATTGCATTCTGGTCTGCATGCATGTAAATATGACTGTTTGGACAGAATCCGGCACTGAATTCAGATTGTGAGTCATTTGAACAGCTTGGTTTACACAAGGAGCTGCTGAATGGTTTAGCACAGATGAATTATCACAAGCCAACTGTTATTCAGGTATGAACTGAGTGTGGTATCTGTCAGTTGCATTTTATTTGCTATTTGCTAATGTATGTGATGACAACAGGATTTCCACAAGGTGTTTTTGTCCAAGTGGCAAATGATAAATGGTGTCAGTGTTGACTATTGATGTCCGCTAATGACTGCAGTGGACTTTGTCCTCTTCTGTTAGCAGGGTCATTCCGTGTCAAATCACCCAAAATTTTGGAAGTTGGAAACCCGACCATCTCAGAATTTTCCCAAAAATTACCACATGTACTGGGACATGTCTTTAGCATACATGCAAAATTTCAGCCTTCTATCTTGCATACTTGCTGAGATAATGAGCTTCTTGTAGGGGTGGTGTCAACCGGTTTTGTGGCGCATATAACTTTTTAAGGTTTTTCAGACTCATATATGTCAGCCATTTATGGGCCAAATGTGTTCATATTTTGTGTGCTGTTTATGTACTATATATAGTACCAGGATATTATGTTATTTCTGTCCAGTGTTGTGTTCTGTCAGAGATACAACATGTCAAAAATGCTTCCTAGCATGTCCGACAATTTTTTCTCAGATTTTGATATTTCATAGCAGCCATACTGTATGGCGTACAATTTTATAATTTTGTCTGTTTATACTACTGCTACAGTAGTTGCTCTTTATTGTATAGTTTTGTATGTATATGTGTATTTTGCTCTTTGCTTTTTTCAGTTTTTCTTTGTAGCATTTTTCCTTCAGTACTTTGATACTGTTGGTTGGGTCTTTTGACCTGTAAAACCCGTCTCCCATACCATATAACCTATACTGTGTTGGCGGGGACGTTAAACCATGCTCAATCCAATCTAGTGAATATGTTTTGATGTAGTTTTTTTGGCCAGCAGTGAGGGTTCACTGATATCCTGTGTAAAGTGTGACCAGTTGCTACTGTCGTAGTTCATAGTGGTGGTTCAGTGGCAGTTTCTGCTGAAGTATTTGATAGCAGAGTTGCTGTGTTAGTTGTCACTGTAGCTCGCCCTGCCATCACCGTCTCATTGGCTGAAGAAGGTCAGCAGTATGTCTAGGCGTGTGCTGAGCTGGGCTGCTGTATTGAACCAAACATGAAGTAACACACTCAAACAAAGAAAACCATGCCTTTTAGCCAGTAAGAAATAAATGTGTGGTACAATGGCTTTATTTCTCATTCTCCATCATCCCTGCATACCCCATTTTGACCCAGAGGCATGCTTGTGGTCATAAGTTGGCTCCCTAGTGGGAGGAGGGGTACATGTCACTTACATACCACATGTTCTCTCGTCTAGTAGCTTGCTTGTGGCACATGCTGCTAGTGACTTGGCCAGAATATAGCACAGTATATTCTGCAGTAGCGCAGAATGGTCTCTTGGGATATGTGCAGTGGGCCCACCCATGTAATTGCCTTTGCATTGCATTGCTACTATTAGGAGAGATTATGATGTCTGGAATTATATTTGGCACATTTGCTTATAGGAAAGGAACACTGTCCTTTGATTGATAAAATGGTGCACCATTAGTGAGCCCCTGTCAGTGTCTCTCATGTCTCACTATATAATTAATTAAATGATGCACCTTTGGTGAGAACCTGTCACTGCCTCTCATGTCACAACCATGTGGCTCTATGTAAATATAACATCGCATTATTATATCGCATATAATTATTATCCTGCTGAAAGATAACTTTGCTGCTTGACTTTCCACCCAACTGGCTTCCCAGAATCCTTGACCTTATTTGATTGACTGTACTCTGAGTGCCCTGCAGCAACTGGTTAGTTGCTGGAGAATGAGTCCATGAGTTACACAGCTGCTGGGAAAACACACCAAATTTAATGCCTGAAAACGTGTGTTTTGGAGCCACCTTATTGTTGACTAGCTTTGCTAGACAGGCTCAAAGTATTGGTGGTAGAAGAAGATTATTGTGTGTGTTGTGTATGCTGTTTGGCAGGCTGATATGATACCGTTAGTGATGGCACGAAAGAATGTACTCTGTGCTGCAGACACAGGTAGTCTGTTGTGATGTGGTGTGGTAGCCTTGTTTATACTTTCAAAAGTACTTTTTCCTTGTAAGTTATCCCCAAACCAGCAGGAGTCAGCACTGTCATTAGTGTGTCTGTATGCATGGTAACTGTGAGATGAATTTTGATACATGCGTACATATTCGTTTATTAATAAGTTGTTAATACACAAAGTACAGTACAATAAAGCGATGCGAAGTATAAGGACTATAAGTGTGTAAAAGGTATTAAAATAATAGCATTGATGGCAGTCATTGAATAGTTGTCTGACAAGATTCTATGAGATGACTAGTACTCTGGATAAGAACCTTGTCGTGACGCCGAGCTCATATGTTGTAGACCTGTTATCAGCAGTGGTCACGTAATAGACTGTACAATGTATGATAGTATTGCCGGGAACTGTTTCTAACAGCTTATCTATCATCAGTTCTATCAATGATGACATTGATGAGATTTGTGGGTTGATAGAGTTTAATGCTAGGATTAAGCGTCTCAATGTGGCTGCCATAGTTGGTCAAACTTTTGAAATTTTTTTCATTGCTGCATGTACAGTGTAAGTGATCTTGTGGCTGTGTGTGGTTACAGTTTACTTTAGTTGCCGTTACTGTTATGCAGTCCTCCCTAGGGGGCTGCATTAAGTGTTGTACCCATCTCGAAAACCGTAGAAACTTCTAATTTAGTGGATACTTAAAGCTGGACAAGAGTAACCAGGGGAGCAAACTTGAGGTCTAAAGATCAAGCTCACAGGATCAAAAATGTAAAAAAAATCGTCAAAAGTGGATTGATTTACATCAAGCCGAGACCAGTCTAATCAGTGGCTTGTTCCACACACAGTCATATACATTGCACCAATGGAAATGCTTAGTTTTTGTAATCATCTGGTAGTGCCACCTGTTGTGGTGGCCATCTGGCCGTGTACCTATTTGTTTTGTCAGTTTTATGCAGCATCTGTGCATTCAGTATGTCAATATGTCAGTAGTTGTGACACGTGGTCGTTGTAATGATGCTAGAAAGATGCAGAGATTATCGGACGCACGGACTAGTCTAATCCATGTGTTTTGGTTTTCACTCTGCTACACACTGTTTATATGATAATAATGACAATTAATGTCTATGCTGTTTTTATCACTGAATTTTATTTATTTATGGGTTATGTTTTCTGTTTTAATCATGTATATGATGAAATATTTGTTTGAGGCATGGCTCGATGTGGGTAAAAAGAAGTACCGATATGATCCTTTTCTTTCCATTCCCCCTTTCTTTGCCCTTTCCCATCCCACTCCCTTTTATTTCCCTCACCTCTCCTCCCCTCCCCTCTCCTCACGTCCTCTGCCCTCCCGTCCCATTAGAAGTAGGCCCCTTAAATCCAACTAGGGGTCTGAGGGAGCGCTGTAATCTCCCCCCAGCAGGGACCAGGGTGCACACATATTTTTGGCATATTTTCGGAAACGCATCTGGATGTACTAATTTTATTGATTTTTCTGACAATCAACTGACCAAATTTCGTGTACTGCAGTGCAAAGTTAACAGTAAAGGCCAATCTTGACCAAAATTTTCTACCACCAGGATGTCTTACTGGTATGGTAGTCGACCAAAAAGAAGTGGCGGTATGATTTTAAGCCGACCAAGCAAGTGCCAGTATACCATACCATCTCACTTCGAGCCCTGATTGAAAGATGATAGGCAAAGGTTTTTACAGCAAGTGAGTAAAAAGCAGTTTCGAACAGTTTATTACAACGCAAACACGTGCGGGTAGCACAAATGGATGAATAATATCGCAAAATACTGAAATTTTGAAGTTTTATTTTTCGACAATTTCCAGAAACCTTCGGAATCTGTGACGTCATCTCACGGCTTCGTTTACGTTGGATGTGCCCTTAATCTCATCTTTCAGTGCGTTTATACAGTAAATAGTCGTTAAAAGTCATTTAATTTATTTAGTTAGGATGTTATGTTCAGTGCACGGGACGAGTGAAGATTCTCGGGCACTATACTGTGCGTAGTGACTAAAAGTGTGATTTACCGTATCGGCTGTATTCGCGCTACGGACATTTTGATGCCAGAAGCTCATAATGTAGGACTGCAACGTCTTAAATCCGACCGTGAATAAACCAAGACTGTCAATTTCATCGCTCGACATTATTATTAAACTTAAAACTTACGCTGATAACGTCCCAAATATTAAATTTAACGGCGCTCTTGGCACAAACAAGCTGGATGTTTGGATTCTGCCAAGAGATGACGTCATCACTTGGCAACGTAAACAAACCTTCGGGTTCGCAGTTTTCGATAATTTTTTTAAATATTTGCTGACTTTAAAAACCAATCACGATATGCAAGTGGGTTTTATTATGTAAAAGGCACTTGGTGAGCTATTTATCTTAAATAGTACAAAACCTTTGCCTATCATCTTCAAGGAAACCTGACGATAGCTGCTGCGATATATTGAGTTTTTACTTATGCTCTAGTTTAAACAGCTTGTGTGAAAAAATATGTTACTAGGGAGTGGCAAAACACTGGCATTTCTGCTTCCTATTATCGAACAACTTCATGAATATTATTTGGTACATGGACCAAGCCGCGCTCCGTGTCGACCATTTGGAGTCGTCATCACCCCGTCAAGAGAATTGACTGATCAGATCTATGTGAGATTTCATTTGTGCAGATGTATCGTGAATCAACCTGTTAACTCATTGTTGGAGCACTTTTATAGTATTACAAAAATAACTATATGACTCAGCTATATCAGTTTAATCGTGAATCAGATACAATCATATGTGATATGTCATTCTCCAGTTAAAGGTACTTCATTCGGAAAATATTTGAAAAGTCGTAGTTGCTTCATAATATTTAACCATTGTTAGTTAACTGTGACAGGAAATGATAGTGACGAAAGCAAAAGTAGCTATTTGTGATCTGCATAACTTATAGCGGAATAATTTTAGTTTGTCATTAGAAAGACCATTATGACAGTTAGCTGAGATCTGCTCTTAAGGTGGAAATGTCTGAAGGTATTCACTATTTGTGTCTTTTTTAGTCATTGTTATGTCGTTTAACTGTTTTGAAGAGCAACACAAATTGATTTAAATAGCATTTTTGAATACTCAACTTTCGGATGATTCATTAAAAATTCATTTCGTTGTTGTGTTTTGTCTAAATTAATTTTTTGAAGTGTTCTCTGTGCTGCTGCTGTAGGAAGTAGCTGAGCGTCTTTCATTTTCGACTCCGTTTGCCGTTGATGTAAAATGCGGTGGTCGAGGAACGCAGGTTTTTATCTTTTCAATCTTTGTATTTGTTCACTTGTTTGTTTGCCTCTGCTGGTCCTGCAAACGAATAGGCTCAATCTTTCTTCTGGCTGGATGGGCATAAAAGGCCCCTTTACAGGCTTTAGTTTTATGTAGTTTAGTTTTTGCATATTTTAGTAGTTTTCTTATTAGTAGTTTTTTTGTGGGGGGGGGTACCGAAGTGGCAGCCCCACCGCCGTTCAGGCTTGGCAACCCTGCCCTCTGTGGGAGCCGTCCCCTAGTCACCCCGTATTATTGTAGACCAGGTGACTTGCTGTGTTTTGTGTTTATTGTCTGATTGTTGTATGTTTGATTTGTCTGTGTACTATTTGTTCCTTCATTACTTTACAGGTCTTTTGACCTGTAAAAACCGTCTCCCATATAACCTATACTGTGTTGGCGGGGACGTAAAACACTGCTCAATCCAATCCAGTAGTGTTTTGTGTTGTTCTTAGTTGTAATTATGTTTTGTTATGGATGCAGATGTTTAGTTTTAGGTGCAGTCAATAGATTGGCTCTCAAATGACCCGTAATGTGTCAAATGGGATGTTAAATCCTACTTAACTCAAACTTGAACACAGATGTACTGAATTGTCAGTTTTGTGTTAGTACTTACGGTATGATACGAAAGAAGAGTTTAATTTGGACTCAAAAGCTGAGTGATCAGCTTAATATAGCACACGTAGCAAAAAAAAAGACGAAAAAGAAGAAACTAAAACAAATGCCAGTGCCCACTTCTTCAATGCACTATAACAGTCCAGTTTAAAAATAGTTCAAGTCGAAGTAACCGTCAGCACTGCTGTAGTTTGAAACTGTGGTTTAAGGTGATTAAGTGACAAATTGTATTTTGACATGAGTTGGTTATTTCAATGCCTGGAATGTGATATTTGAATATTCAGATCCATTTGGAGAATCTATCTAATTGAATCTATCAAACCAGCTATTCAATTCTTGATAATGGTGATTAGTGCATACAACTAGTACTGGTTTGTTCTATTAACTCTCTTCATTAGTGTTGTTCTGGGCGTGGTTTTTCAGCGGTTGCTGCGTCATATGCCAGAAGACATTGTTGATATACTGGTGACTACGCCAGGTGTTTTCAGCAAATTGCTTTCTAATAGTAAGTTGTTATCCGATGTTTGCTTATGCAGTTTGTGTGTAAAAGTACAGTTTAATGTAACCGTGCTGATAGGTAAACAGTTGTCCTATTTTATGTAATTAGTTTAATATTAGGATGACTGAAATGTATTGCTCTTCAGCTGGAGACTGCTTTTTAGAGTAGTAAAGTTACGTTTTGTATAATGCATTGAAAGAGATCTGGAATGTTTCCTTATCCAAAGGATTTCAAGGTGTAATAATGTTGAGCGATTGACATAGGAGGCAAACAGTAACCATGATTGTATGTTTGTATTGATCAGTTGCAAGTTAGCAGAATTGCTGTTTGCTGTGGAGCATTGATTCTTAGCAGTAGAGCAAAGCATCAGATGATAACTGGCTGCTAATTGACATGTATATATCATAATAATTGTAATAGGCCAATGTGGACAGCCATTGTGTCGTTTTAGTATCCATTACATGACACGGGTACCCGAGCAGTGAAGTAGCAGTCGAGATACTTGACTCAGTATCACAGCTTTTATTAAAGAATGAGAAGTGTATGCAGCTAACAACTACACTTTGTTCAGAAAAAACACCAACTCACATTTTCTTCTTCTTCTTCTACACTGTGTCCACGAAAAAACTATAACCCTAGACAATGTAAGATAGAAATGTCAAATCTGAACGCATCCTAACCAAATTGTGTGTTCTTGATTGTGAATATATCTGCGACAGAAGTGCCAAATTTCATAAGAAAATATTATTTATTACACGAGTTATTAATATCCAAATATTGACGACAAAATATTTCAGTTTCCAATATAGCGTTAC
>Ga0056114_1001264_pt1 | contig 11193 bp, 7 predicted proteins | sample WorMetHERISLAND1_FD_77005 | JGI IMG/M metagenome (GOLD analysis project Ga0056114, IMG submission 77005) | Marine gutless worms symbiont microbial communities from Max Planck institute for Marine Microbiology, Germany - Olavius loisae HERON... ...
TATCATATCCGAAATGTTTGTTGACATTATAAAACTGTTTATTTTGTACTGACTTGACACATACAACGATCAACAAAGCTATCGAAGACTTACGCAAACGTCTGAACGTGCGCGTTTTGACACGTTTTGGACATTTTTCGCATATTATGTGAACTGTAGGTAGTCGCGCTTAATATGCCATAAATTCGTCAAAGTTGGAGATAATTCAATAAAAATTTGTAATCTAGCGTACATAGGAACATATAATAGGTGTGTAAAAAATCGATTAAAAATTCTTAACCGTTTGTGAAAAAAATGAAAAAATTCAGATAACCTAAGGGGGGGATTTTTTTTTACTCACACTGTAGATCTAAAATTTTGTCCCTTGGGGGACCACTTCCTAGAGAACTGTAGGTCCAAATTTAATCATTTTCAGTATGCCAAATTTAAAGTTATCCTGAAAATTTCATTGTAATCCGTCCACAACTTCCTGACTTATCCTGAACAAAAGCCAACCAATAAACAAGTAAACAGAAATGATCGCATTATCTGCTGACTTTGTCGGGATAATAACTATGCCTCCTTGACAGTATGTGACGGTCGTACATTACGACAACGGCAAAGTGAAAACAGAAGGAGGAGGAAAAGAATAGGCAAAGATCGGCAAAAGAAACAAGATGATTAGCTGAATGAGTCCCACTGGGCAGCCATAAGCTCACCAACACAACATACATATAAACAAGGCATAGAATCAGTGAATTCGCACAATGCACACTGCTACAGTATAGCGTGCCATGCTGAGGGAATTACTTGTGTCATCAACTGTTGAACCACATAACAGCTAACAGTACGGGTAGGTCTAAAGGTTGTTCTCACCCTGTGTTGTAACACTGCAGGAGAGCTGAACATGTGACTGGTGACGTTAGCCGACAGTACGGGTAGGTCTAAAGGTTGTGCTCACCCTGTGCTGTAACACTGCGGAAGAGCTGAACATGTGACTGGTGACGTTAGCCGACAGTACGGGTAGGTCTAAAGGTTGTGCTCACCCTGTGCTGTAGCACTGCGGGAGAGCTGAACATGTGACTGGTGACATTAGCTGAGAGTACGGGTAGGTCTAAAGGTTGTGCTCACCCTGTGCTGTAGCACTGCGGGAGAGCTGAACATGTGACTGGTGACATTAGCCGACAGCGGACGTGACACTTCCGTCAGCTGCATGCGTTCAATCGGTAACGAGTGACTCTTTTCACCAGCGACAGGTGACGTGCTGCGTGGCGGCACTGAGTCAGCTAACTTCTGACCAATCAGCCGATGACTAGCATCAGGCTCCATCTCCGGCGAGGGGCGGTGAAACAGACTTGACAACAATGACGGTCTGTCAGTTGCACTCGGCAGAAATACGTTGCCTGAGCTACGCTCTGACAGTCTGTCAGCCTCCCTGTCATCTGTACACAACCACATAATAGGACCACTACAGCATCGTCTATGATGACACAAAAAAGAACTTCACGATGGCCATGAGGCAGTAGATTCTTAACAGCACATCAGCACAATCAGGCTACACACTACAAAGTGCCATTCGTGTTGGTTCATGCTGGCCAGACAATACACACACTAAACACAACCCAGGAAAAGCAAACAACGCAAAACTCAGCAAAAAAAACTATGCTAGTTTAGTCGTCTTTATGACACTCAGCAAGGAATCAAGGTGGGCTTATTCTAGAATGCTCCTGAGCCTACACTGCTTTATGGTAGTGATGGTATGATTAATCGAATTTCGATTCGATTTCGATTAATCGAAATCGAATCGATTTCATGGGAAATAATCGAAAATTTCGATTTTTCCCAACACTGTGCATGTTGTCCGATCCGTCGTCCTACCCGTCGGCATCGTACAGACAACGAGTCACTCCCTCCCTCGTTCACTAAGTGTCGTCGTCGCCGCGTGTTTAACGCATTCCCAGACCGACCCGTCGTGAAGACGCGTGAACGACGACGTGCCAAATAATCGCCGGCCAAACTCATAGCAGTGACGAAAAAACAACGGGTCGGACGACGGGTCAGGTAGACTGGCCAGTCGTCCGGGAGAGCGGCCCGTCGGCGCGTGTGACGGGCGGGCAGCCCGTCGTCTTGCCATAGGTTCACAGATTGGATGGGACAGGAACTCCATTACAGTTCTTTATACGATGCACAGATGTCTTATGAGCTGTTATTTCATTTTTTATTTGCTACTTTTAAATAAAAGTTGCATATTTTTACGCTCTGTTCGTTTTGCAATGCACGTTGCATGCTAGGCCACGTTCCATCATTTATGGCAACTACACTTAGTCCAGCCTTTTATCACTCCTATAAGTACGACCGGTGATTATTTGGCCCGTTGTCACCGGTAATGAGGGACCCGTCGTCTGTACGACGCTGACAGGCCGGAAATGTTCTAGTACCCATGACCCATTGTCCGGCCCGTTGTTTTTTGTCAGACCCCAGTTATTTCTATTGGTTACCGATGATCACATTTAATATGTATGTATACGAATTAATTTGACTCCATTTTTCACAGTTAATGTAGCACACAGTTGATGACTGTTCAGCAACTAGTGGTGACATTATTCATGCAGTCACACTACATTATCTTCAATTAGAATGAAACAAAACAAACTTACTGATTGGCACAAAAATAATCGAAATCGAAATTTTCAAGCAACAATTAATCGAAATCGATATGAAATTTTATAATCGAACCATCACTACTATATGGCCACCTGTAGCAATGTGTGACTGTGTGTGTGTAACAGGCAATGCATATGTTTGTGTGTACTGTACATCTCTGAGAGTCGCTGAGCTGCGTGGAATAATCTGACTCAGTGATGAACAAGTCCAGACTGTCATCAAGACCAGCTTCCTCCAACTCATCATAGACCTGCTGTCCTCTCAACCCTGTTGACGGGATGTTCACATAGAACGGCTCGGAACTACTTCGCTCAGTCGCCCTAGAACTCGCCGACAGAGCATTCTTGTCAATTGGTATTTCACGCTGAAATAAACCACAATGCCAGTAGCACAGTCACTTTCTATGAGACGCTGATTATTGACAATGTGAAGATCATTAGTAAGTGAAATTTCACAAATCAGTGCATCATTAGACAGAACCAAGGACTGAAAAAAGCACTTTGTGTTATTACAAGGCCACAAAAGATTGTTTATTGCCGTATCTCAGTTTTACACTATACAAACATGGACGGATAGTTATGGTTTTTTAAGGCATTTTAAGCATGCAAACAACGGCTATACCATGCCAAGTAGCAGTTTAAAGTTTATTAGTAAGAACAATGGCATATATAAATAAATTATTCGTTTCAGATAAATATTATGGAAGAGATCTTAGAGAGTAAAACTGCTATAGGAATTCTGGTGAATTTTAACAAAATCTACACAACTGATCATTATATGTTCTACAGTTAATAAAGAATTACAAGCTATACAAACTGATGTGTCTTCCTCTTTTAAGAGATAAGAGCACGTTAGATACGTATGACATAGTTCTCACAGCAAACTTTGGCCTCAGGTTAAATCTGCAGTAATTGTTAAAGCCGAGGTAAGAGCTCGCTGTTATTTTTAGTTCTTATACCAACATTTCTCTGAGTGATGATTAGATGAAAGTTCAGTCAAGACTAAGTACAGGACGAGTTCAACTGAACATTCTGTATTGTTAGACCACCATCAAAAAACACTGAACTCTCACTGGCTGGAAGCAGGTCATGTGACTGGCATTAGAAACATAATTTACCTAAGTACCGATCTACATGTTGTCATAACATTTTCCACTATCCTAAACTATTTAACTGCTATTTCGCTAAGTGACATACTGACATATCAGCCAAGATGGATAGACCACACAGACCAATGTGATGTCTGTACAATGACATTTACTATGGTAGACATTGGCCGCATTCCTATGTTAATCGCTAACTTATTGCTAAGTATCAGTACGCTAACAGTCAGCTAACAGCAAAAGCCATTGCAATATTCAGCGCTGAGTAAAGTTTTACGTTCCTATATTCAGCAATTACTCTAAGCGCTTAGTAAATCTCTAAGCAATGATTTTTTCCGCTGAGTGCGTTGAGTGCCACGCCCTTGTTACAAGATGGCACAATATGCACAATGTGAAAACGACTCTGCTACAATTTCGCTTGAAATAACAAAAATACTATGAAGAACAGCCTGCTTCATGCTAATTTTTTGCAAATTTGGCTGAAGTATTGCTGGAGCTGGACACACGTGGAGGAGTCAACAACAGCATTGCAAACAAATGTGAAAGCGATGAGTTGAATTGTGCCAAATTGTGTTCCACATCGCTATGTAAGCCAACTCGGAGGTGGTAAGCGAACCAGTTAGCGATTACTTGTAACTGCTTAACATAGGAATGCAGCCACTATTACAAAGTCCACACTCACACTGGAGACACCATTAGTCCACAGTAAGAGACAGCACAGCTGTGAAATGGCATGAGTTTACTCTAGACGTTGCTGTCACAACGGTCCTTCAGCCTTCAGTCTGTAAAGTCATCGATCAAACACTTACAACTGAGCGGCAGACGTTGACGGCTGACGGCGAGTCACAGACGTCAAAACTGTGACTGGTGATTGGCCAGTGATGACTGTCAGACAACACGCTGTATGGGTTCTCATCGTCAGCTCGGAACACACAACCACTCTCACTGATGTGTCGGTAAGACGATGAATGTCCGCCTCGAACATACGATGGGTTTGTGCGAGGAAATGCTCTCGGCTTCGGCCGTGGAGTTGCCTGCAACACAACCGACTGACTCTGCTCATCATCACATCTGATACTCATCAATAAGCACTGAGGTCAATACATAAAGACAACATTGCACGACACGACTTTATCAACACTGCACAATACGTCACTAGCAACAGCTCGTTCACCATCCTGAACCAGAGCACACACACAGAGACCACCACTAGCCAGTCAGACGACATCAGTCTCCAGTGTGTCCTCACTGCAGAGGTGATGACGACACAGTGCAGCATCTCCTTCTTCACTGCCTCATTCAGACAAGCACCTCCACCAAATACATCAACTCAACCGACCCTTGACACAATGTGGTCATTTCTGGAGTCGATTGGGGCTGTGACATCCCCTCCCCCTTACCCCCCACGACTGGCAATGAGAGAGAGAGAGCCAGCCTGTGGCAGTGCTAAACATCAGGCTGTCTGTATGGCACACTTAACCTATTTCCCAATGCCTGTGGCAGACATTTACAAAATGGATACAATTTACCGACCTGTGCAGCGAGCAGTGCATCGTGTCTCCAGCGAGCGTCTCCAGACATGTGTATCATTCTCATCCTGTCATCAAGCCACGGAACATCGTCGTATTGGCTCTGATAGGACTTGCTCATCACGTCCGACGTCATCTCTTCACTGTGTGATCTCGACGACCTCTCAAGGTCTAGCAGTATGTCACATGTTCGACTCATACCAGGTGACTCCAGCGATCTCTGCGGCATCACGCTCACTCCATTGCGATGCACAAAGCCATAAGTACCGTTCGACGTGACGCAGTCATTCGCCAGTGTCGGTGAATTAGTGCTCTCAGCCAGCAGGTCCGAGTGTTTCATACGATGCTTCAGTTGCTGAGGCTGCAATTGACACAATCCATCAGTCGGGCAAACACACAATGTCATGTGTCATGCTAGTTCATTGCAAATGCAATGATTTTACAAACCAGTGATGAAATGAATGATTGAACTTAGCCACTGACCGACAACATGTAGGGGTAATAAAACCAATTTTCACCGTGTGCTGCAGTCGCAACTTCAGCCACATCTCAACAAGTGAGCTCTAACAGACAGCCACGACACAGATCCATGCTGCTCTACTGACCTTGACATCATCTCACCTCTCAGTCGCAGTCAAGGCACTGTTCAGTATCACAACTCCACTGCTTTTGAAGTCATTCTTCATCATTTCAAGTTTTTCATTTCAAGACCAAAACTTCACATACATTTACACTAGATGACTCTCCGACACTGACCCACGACATTTGGCACGTAAACTCAGCATGCTTCAAAAGACTGTTGAGCAGTATTATTAAAGTTTCCAGTCATTCATGCTGTCAACAAGCAAACATTACATACAGACAGATCTATCTATTACCAAGCATCTGTTGCTACACTACGGTGGCACACTGAGGTCAAATGTCACTCTATTAATCACAGACATGTCAAAAGACTCCAGATTTGATGGACTTCTTGTGTCTACGACACTGATTCCACAGCCACGCCACTGCGTCAAGAGGTCGTCATGACAACAGCAGCAGCAGCAGCTGTGAACATTGATATAACACTCACAAGCTTGTGAGACGACTGGGGACTTGCAGCCGACGACGACACCCAGCGAACAGGATGATAAGAAAGCTCTTTGGTCTGAACGAACAATCATCAGTCACAGATAAACACACCAGCCACATACATACACTACAACACTTATCAACTTAACTGACACGTTCTACAACCACATCAGGGTAATCATGACTGACAATGATGTACAATACCAAAGTCTGTGTTCCTTCACGTCTGACAGGCGGCCTCACACCACTGTCAACGCTATCAGACGACTCCTTCAATGCCTACAACATGTCCACCACAACACAACCATTAACATCTACTGTTGACTTATAGCATTCCTGTCAGGTTTCAGCAAGACCTCCCAGCGCATGTTTCACGGCCCAAGAACAAACTATTACTGGTGCTGTAGGTGCTGTCAAACACTGTGACAGTTGAACTCACAAATGATTTGATCTACCAAGGCAGCATATGCTACTACCATTTTATGGACACATCTCCGAGGCTAAATACAGCACTTGCTAATGCAGGATTTATTAGTCTCATCAGCCTTCCATACAGTGTCAAAACAACTAAACTACTAAAGGCAACACAAGACATATTACACACATAACATAGATCAACTAAAGCATTGATAGAACTGACGATGATATGGAGACCTGGAGCTTGGCAAGTGGTATGATGTCGGCATTGGCCGGTCGATGCCAGACTGTCTTCTGACTTGCGGCATTGTAGTAATAAAAGCATGAAGTCTTCTTGTCAAACAGTTCCCACCATTGATCACTGTGTTGTGCTTTACTGCTCACATCAAGCACACACTCACATCTCAACATGCAGTCAATTACACAATAAACTATTAACGATAAGGCGAACCCACTGCTACTAAACCACCATCATAAAACGAAATAAGTTTACAGTAACAATATTGCTGTCAACTCATGTGACTCATTCCAGTGTTAGTGAACAGGTATTATGACGGCTACGTTCATGTGTCCCGACCCTGCTCCAGGGATTACAGCAGACTACAAAAGACTGGCGTGGACTGAAGAACACTGTGTCAGCAGCTGACAAATACAATACACGAGGCCCGAAATTCTGTCTCCACACCTGACCACTGCACAAAAGGAAATCGCCATTATCGTTAGTAATACCAACAAAGATGGTGCTGGAATGGGAAGAAGGTGGGAATGGTCATTAGAAGGTCAGAAGCGGTCCCGTCCTCTCCAGACTAAAATCAGGTCGGCAGTGGTCGGCAACTCTCGGGTCGTGGGAGGACGGGACTTCAGGACGGTGAGTGTGACCAAGGCTTTACCATCTGCCTAATTCTGAGTTATCAAATGACACCAATGTTCCTATCACAGCAAGGCCCCAATGGTCCCAAAATTTCCACAACCACAATCTCCAGACCTCCATGCTCCAACTATTCAAGTTACTGCAACCATGTTTCACACAATGACTGGACATTACAGGCCAATTACTGTAGCAGATGATCTCATCCCTACTCAATGAAGAGCCCACAAAAATCCACATTTTTGCAACACCCCTATTTCCACATAAAAACCACTGGACCTAGCACTACATTGTGCTACATCTGGTAGCATGACCCATTAGTGCAAGACAACAAATATGTGCAGTTGTCCCACCCCGACACAAGAATGTGGGGCCTCTGGACACAACACTTTTTCACATGCACAATATCTATGCTCCAAATGTGAAAACAAAGCATATGAGAATCCAAGGCAAGGCAATAAATTTCACAAGTTGTGATTATCCACCTCAGGTTCCAGCAGAGGATTGCTGTGGATCAAACCCAACCTAAACCCACACGGGCAGGGAATCATGGGCACTTTTTCGACACCCATTACCTCTACAATCCACCATTAGATCTACAGTTACCAAATGCCATGAAGACCCAACAGGGCCAGAGGAGAGTTTTACTTCAACAGCCAATCCTACCCAGCACCAAAGGAGGCATCCCCATATTCAAATTCTTACAACACCCTCTATTCTAAGCTAAAACCACGAGAAGAAACACGATATAGACCAAATCACGAGGTCAGCCGTTCCCCAAACAATGTGCGACAAAACGACAGAGAAGCCAGTGCTGGTACAAATAGGTAGCTAGTACTTTGCCTGTACTTCATTTCTACCACAGTCGTGTATTGATTTGTAGTGCACTAGCACGTGGCTACATCAATAGATCCTCGACCGCATTTTAAACTTCTATCAGACCCAAGTCAAACATAGCAAACAGCTCTGTATAAATGCTAAGATTTCTATACCCCATCACATCAGCATGTAGAATCACCCTTATGGGTGATCAAGTTGGAATTTCATAACTGCAACTGGTTCTCAGAAAACATTGCATTGAGATATACAGACTAAAGCTGCTCAAGAGTCTATAGTTGCTTTGTCTCAGTAAAATGTAGTGATGCATGTATTTCAGCCATTGTACAGACTACAAAAAAGCATGATGCTACGGAAGCATCAAGTTGGACTGTCAGTGTATATGTACTGTATGTGTAAGCTCACTCACACGGCGACACCAGGCGGAGGCTGCCAAACACATTCACCAGTGTTGACATTGACGTACATGCGCTCTCGTGACTGAGGCTCAAACATCTCCAGCCACTCCATGCTGCCACTGCCACAACACGCACACACAAACGTTATCTTATAAAATGTCTGCATTTATTACGGATGTTAAACAATTATTGAATATTTGATTATTGAATTAAATGTTTGCTCTGTTCACGTTTTCGTTTGTCTTGCATTTGATTCTCGAATTACTGATGCTTTTTTGCGATCTGTCGAACTGTGCACGTGTACCGCGCGCACAGTATGCACACTGTAAATAGCTACTGTCATTAGCATTTTCCGTGGGCAATCAGACAGTGCATGCACACGGTCAATAACACTATGCCGTCTGCAGACCACACATCTCTTCCATCCGTCTGCACGCATGTCAGGCACATACATAGTGCAGGTACGGCATTTGATATGTTAAGCAACAAAAAATTTAATAACAGAAAATAATCATTTTTTTCAAAGCGATAATCAATTTCTGGAGAGAAAAACGAAATTACCATTTCTAGTATTTATAGTGAATTTATGCTGTAGATTAAAACTTGCATGCAAGGGCAACAGAACGGCTAAATCCATTGCAGTATAAATGAACAACAACTAGTACAGTGATATGTAGCTATAGCTTCCCAGACTGTAACTGTCTTTAGTCAGCTGGCAGATTAACTGGGTGGTTCACCTGCCGGATGATTAGAATGTGTTTATTCTGCCAGATGCCGGCAATGGATGCACGAGAACTCGTCATCCAGCTGCTGGCACATATGCAGACAGCTGGCTTGCCGGCTGCTGGCAGAGTACACAGGACGATGCAGGGCAATGTGCCAAACCAGATGGCAGAGAGCCAACATCAGGCATGCCACTTTTGATATTATGCCGCAAGTGGGGTGTAAATTGAGCAGAATAAATCATCTTCTCAATGACTCCATGTTGATTGTTGAAGGCTCATCAACACAGGATAAACCCTGGTCACACTTAGCCGACTTGGAAGCCGACCTCTCCCGACCTAGATGGTCTGGAAAGGTCGTGTAAGGTCCTTGGTAGGTCGGGAAAGGGCGGTAGCTGGTCTGGTAAGGTTCTGAGAGGTCGGTGAACTCGGTCGAGGTGTTCCCGACTGTTTTGAACTGTTCAAAACAGTCGGGAGTGATCGCGAATAAAAGTTAGTCGTGTGAGGACGTTATGAGGTCTTCAAAGGTCGTTTGGTGGTCGTTCGGTAGTCGTGAACACAGTCGGCAGAAGTCGTGCGTGGTCGGGAAATGTCTGGGACGGCTATTGTAGCCTACCTCCTAACGACTCCCTAACGACATACTAACGCCCTTCCGACGTCTACTGACGACCCATCAGCGAACTTTCACGTCATAGCACGAGCTTTCCAGTCCTCTCTGGGACTTCATAACGACCACTCACGACCTTTGCACGCCTCTACAACGACTGTCGGCCATTGGAAGAAGCGGGAAGAAGGCGTGAATGGTCATTAGAAGGTAGGGAGCGGTCCCGTCCTCTCCAGACTAAAATCAGGTCCGCAGTGGTCGGTAACTCTCAGGTCGTGGGAGGACGGGACTCCAAGTCGGCTAAGTGTGACCAGGGCTATAGGCTTGGAAGTGTCCAACAGCTGTGACTGTGGACTCGGCATCGATGACATTGATCAGTTCTTTCTAAAGTGTACGTTATATGATAAACTGCATCCGGTCTTGAAGCAAGATGTAATGAATGTCTGGAAAGCATGTGAAAGCAGAGGCAGTTTGAATCTATCTGTGCAACTACTTCTGTTTCCTTTTACCACTGATCAGCTTGTTATGTGGAATGCCATGATATACTGTCAGCAACTTTCAACTAGAACTCTCTTGATAACACTCTCCGTCATAGATAACTATGAGGTTATCTTTAGTGTCCAATCAAGTCACAGTATCATAACCTACAGGCTATGGTAACCTTTAGGCCTGTAGACTAAGGTGTTATGCTAATATTGTGCACAGTTCAAATGTTAAAAGAAGGAGAAAGTACCGTTTTAAAGTTTACGGCCATGAGTTGTCAGCAAAAAGGTTTGAGTTAGTGTTAGTTAACGGATAACTTTCCCTTATTCAGCCACCTTAGCACTTGTGGCGGCAAGGTAACTGACAAGATGGCACACACTGACGAAGGCGTAGAAATGTGTTATGTCAGTTGGTGCCACACTGAAGATAACACCCACCTTAGGGGTTGTCCATAAAGGACTTCCACAAAATATCAGCCAAAATTGACCCTCCCTACCCCCTTGTCCGCTTTTGTCCACA
>Ga0056114_1001265_pt1 | contig 11193 bp, 8 predicted proteins | sample WorMetHERISLAND1_FD_77005 | JGI IMG/M metagenome (GOLD analysis project Ga0056114, IMG submission 77005) | Marine gutless worms symbiont microbial communities from Max Planck institute for Marine Microbiology, Germany - Olavius loisae HERON... ...
ATGGTTACAGATAGCGCAACGGTCACAATGGAGAGCCTATAGGAAACTACAATCGCTCTTTCTAATGGTGCCATCGCTGACCCACTAGGACCTCCCCTTCCCCCCAAAATGGGGGTTCCATATGGCCCCAACATACGCGAATGGCCATATCTCTGCAACGGGTGATCCGATCCACTTCATGTTTGGTTCTAGAATAGGGTTTTCGGGGATGGCGGATCGAACGGCGCTATTTACGGTTCGAACACATCCAAGATGGTGGCCACCGCCATGTTGGAAAAATTTCAAGTGGCGATATCTCCGCAACCGGTCGTCCGATCCACTTCATGCTTGGTTACAGGGTGGGGTTTTCGGGGTCGGCGCTATTTTCGATTCGAACAAATTCAAGATGGCGGCCGCCGCCATCTTGGTTAATTTCGAATGTCCTTATCTCCGCAACGGTTCACGATCTATTTATATAGCGCGCATCGCGCGGTCATCTTTGCGATGGCATAGCTTTCTTGTTTTGTCATGGACCATGCGTGATAGAATAACTACCATAGTTATTTTGTCACGTTACACCTGTAACGTACCGGATATCCGCTTCCGTTCCAGTTTGCCGGATATGCGGCCATTTTCACTGTTAAGTTCGGCTTCAATTTCGACCAAAATGAATTTCTGTACCGGTTATATCAGCCAGATATATTTGCAGTTAACACGATGGAAAACTTTAAATGTAAACAGATATCAACAGTAGCCCACTACTCTGTAGACTGTAATTCGCACACTGCTGTGCGAGCATATAATAAATGAGGGAATTAATTTAAACAAATAAAATAAATGTTTTTTGATTAATACACTCAAAAAATACAGTATCCTATGTCAGTATGTCTGCATTTGCGTCTCTGTCTGAAGTCTATTTAATGCAGCTGATACAAGCATCAAATCAAATTGTCCGGTTTCGGTTCCAGTCGGACATGTCTTCAGGTATCCGGTACTGCCAGTTCACACTGGATTTCAACATTGAAATCTGGTGCATCCCTACACATTATATTGTGTACAATATATAACGTTTATAGTGAAACTGTGAGATACTGTTTTGGTGAAATACATACTGCCAGTTTGATGATAGCGCGTCCACCCAAAGACACCCGTAGATATATCTCTGTAGCCGCAAATGTCGATTTCGCTAAAGTCGCACTTTATAGTTCCAGGGTCTGTATGCAAACAAACACATTTACAGTCGCACATGTATGTCTACCGTGTGACGTTAATACATCCGCGCAAGTGCTCCTTATTATCTCCGACAAAGTCGGAGCATAATGTAATCGGACTGTTCGTTTATTTGTTTGTGTACAGGATAATCTTCAGGGTAACTCTGTATTGTGACTATACTTAGAAATGATTAAATTTCGAACCCCCATGCCCATGGTAATGGGTCCAACAAAGGGGGGGGGGTTACTTTTACTTTTTTCTGTCTGTCGTGTTTCTTTATTGTCATGTTGGTAAAATGTTATCTGAGCGGCCAGCCAGCTTGATGAGCTGTTGAGGGAAGCGGAGTTATCTCCTAATTTAACCCGTGCTATTTAGCGGACTTAATCAAGATAATACCTTTATACGGACATGTTCCGTCAGTCAACGTAACGCTGCTGATTGCTGCGAGCATTCCTGATCTCGTCGTCAGAACGTCGAAGATAAGCAGGCATTGTGTATACTTCACATCTCTGCCAGCAACAGCGAGATTCATGCGATGTAGTTCGTAGCCCAACGACAAAGTAGACTTTCTCAACGTCGTCTCATTGGCAACACTGTCTTTAGTTGAAAGACAAGCTAGTTTGACCGTGAATTGCACCAGCGACGTGTAGTCGAGTGAAAGGCACGTCTCAGAATGTATGGCTGGGAATGGCGGCGTCTGGAGTGAAAAAATGTGAGCATGGCTCAACGCTGTATTGTCTTTGCCAATATTCAACCTGATGACGACTGACAGATCTACACACGCAGCCATTGACAAGCTAGTGAGTTAGCGGCACAAGCTGGCAGAACCAGCACATAAAAGGTCATTCCAGTGCCGTTAAATCATATCGAATATTAAAACCAGAATAACCTGTAACAACGACAAAAGAAAAATGCATATCAGATCAAGGCTATTAGCTGGTATTAGACTGAAATAACAAACATTATACACGGTTGTAAAATGGGTCTTTTTGATGAAAGTCAAGAATAATATATGAATGTCTATGTTCTCAAAAAGGACGATTAAAATAAGAGATATCGAAGAATCTGTGATTCGTATTACCTAAGTTGGGACCAGTGACAAGTATGTACTGTAGCCAACTAACAAGTTGGTAGACCGTCTCAGTATAACCTATGCTTTAAGTCGTCTGCGTATGTATCGTCTGTACCACAGTTGTGGCTATCTTTGAGAGATTCTCTGTGTCTCTTCTGATTCGCCCTGTACACTATTTTGTGTAATTAATACCGGTATCTCTCTTATACCGTTATCCTTCCAACTTCCCACTTCAATGTTTTTGTATCGTCTCTCAGGAGAATTCCATTCGCGCCGATTGAGCGATTTCCATCAACATTTAAGCTGTTTTGTCGGTGGACAGGTCCGTTCTGTGATAATGACTTCGACCAGTGTTTGACCGGTCGACTCCATTCAGATATGCCTGAGGGCAAGGCCGCTGGTAGACTGAAGGAATGGGACACGCTATCAGTGCAGTAATTACAGTCAGCTGCTTGCACGTTACACAGAGTCGTGCCACACAACACGACTGCTTGCAGCTCCATCTGACCATAAGTAGGGACTATAATAAACGATTGGATGCGCATTCTGTCCAACTAGCTAAATAAACGTAAAAAATACAATTACGAATTAAAACTCTCACGCACCTGTTTCATTGTTATCCACCGTGTAAATCCGATACCGAATTTGAAATCCTTTGCAATGACGGTTGTTGTCCTTTGAGGAAAAAAACAGTACTAGTCTGGTCGTTTGTATTTCCAACTGCTTAGGCGGCATGGAACTGTCGAGATAGTACTGATAAGAATCGGAAGCATTATCACTGGATATCTACATAATACATCACGACAAAATTCGGCAAAATACCCAAAGAGCTGTCAATAAATGTGTTAGCGACCCAGCTCGGTCGTTAAATACATGTTTATGGTAATCGAACGGACAAAACAGTAGCTAACCCGGCATAACTCCAGTTTCCAATTCTCAGCGTCTGTTCAATACCCTGCATGGCAAGGATCACTATTGCAACACATTTACGATTTTGATCACTGTTTATCACATTCTTAATCACTTTTGGCTGATCATATTTTAGCAGCCGTGTGACACTTTCTTCAGGTGTGCAAGGTGTCGGATTATTTTGTTATGATTCCGAATTCCACCCAAGCAAAGTCGACTGGATTAAGATCTAGACTGTCGGACTCGGGTGTCCGAAGCGAGTGGCATTGAATGAGCTCAGTCTCGCAGTACGTCTGACCGTCTGACGTGCGTGCGATGGTGCGCTGTCTTGCTGAAAGATGCCCATACGTGTGGATATCAACTTTCGACTTTTATTTAAAACATATAACAACATAACAAACGTACATGATCAATGCATGTGTGATTAGAGACGAATATAATCATACAAAAAACACAGGATGAACACCTTAGCCCTTAGTCCTTAGTTCATCCCACATCCAGATGGCTGCATTGGGCCACACTTCGACGCCATTCTGCTTTGTCGTTCGCCAGTATCTCGGCTTCTTCCCAGGTCAAGTCCATATTCTTGAGGTCTTGTTTGATGACGTCCACCCAGTTCTTCCTTGGTCGTCCTGGTTTTCTCTTGTAACCTCTCAGTTCCCAGTGTGTTGCCTGACGAACTGTTCCGGTGTTGTCCATTCTCAAGACGTGTCCAAACTATCTGAGCCTTCTTTCTTTAATTATATCTTCCAGTTTTCGTGAAATTCTTTCCAGTGTCTTCATTTCTGGCCTTACCCTCCAACAGTTTCCTCTGGAACTTATGGTAAGCTGTTTTTGCCCCAGACGCCACTAGGGGGCTTACAACGCTCCCCAGACCATAAGGGACCTACTTCTAAGGAGATGAGGAGGGGAGGGGAACAAAAGTAGGGGCTGCGCCGCGGTTTTGAAGGTGGGGCAGAAAATTTTTTGACCCCCTACCTTTTGCATACCTGTGGGGCATGAAACGGAACATTGTACAGATTTTAGCGCGCAAAAGCATAGCCCAGAGCCCATAGCACAGAGCACGCTGTATCGCCAAGCTGTCTGTCTGTCTGTCCGTCTGTCAGAAGATGCAGTGGTGTAGTCATGAGAAATTGTAAGGCATAGAAACACGGAGTTTATCACGCACATTTTGTTTTCACAAGTATACCGTGCTAATTTACGGTAACTGAGTTGAATATGCAGTGGTGAAAAACTTCTCAGATTCCCTGTTCCATATTGAGAAACATTTCCTGCGGTAACTCACAAGTTCTGAAGGGATTTCCTCGGAAACATGCCTGTAATAATAGCCAGATGAAACCATATGTCCACGCTACAAAATAATCTGTCAAAAGGTTAAATACATCAATGGGTAAATGTGTAAAGTACACTTTTTGTTACATGCGTAATACGTAGGCAACATATTTTGACCCACATGTCCCCCACACATTTGCAAGGTGGGGTATATTATTCCCAGCTATTATGGTGGCGCCGCCCATGAACGGAAGGGTGAAGGATGGGAAAAGAGGCTGCGGGGAATGGAAGGGTCGGGGAGAGGAAGGGAGGAAAGGGTTCCACCTCCAATTGGGGATTCTGGATCCGGCAGTGGAGGAGGGAAGGAAGGGAGAAGGACAAGGAGGGGAGCTTGGGTTGGAGCATCCATGCACTTCTTTTTCCAGGACTGTATTAGCATCAAAACAACAGAATTTTTGACAATTTCTTTGTCTGAGTTTGACCGAGATTACTAACATCCATTCGGAGCAACTCTAACTAGGTCCTTGGAAGTTGTTCGTTGATTTTATTGTGACCAAGTTTGATTTTGTTTTGACATATCGCTTGGTATTGCTATTTGCACCTTAGTGAGTCCAAAAACAATTCTGCAGTCAGTAAGCCACTCTGATTCCTAAGCTGCCCTAAGCTACATTTTGACAGTCTCTAGACCCTATCGAAACACCAATGTGGTAGCCAATGTCAACTTGTGTATAATTGCAGTTTAGGGTTTTATCAGACTCATCAACTGACGTTGATCGGCGAGAGATATTTCAATCACGCCATTTTTCAACAATGACCAACGCACGAAATGTATCAAGCCATAGGGGCATTATGTAACTGGGTCAATTCGTGACCATCGGCTGCCCATAATCTGTCAAAAGGTTAAATATCATTGGATAAATGTATAACGTATACTCTTTCTTATATGCGTATAATATGTATACGATATATTTTGACCCCCCAACCTCTCTCTCACACCTTTGCAAGGTGGGGACATTATCCCCAGCTCCTACGGTGGCCGCCCTTTGGGGAATTTTGCATACTAAGTAATTCTATTCAAGTTTGCAAAAGTCTATGAGTATGTCAAATACGAAGTGCCTGTATTATATTGACAATCTCTTGTGTTGCCGCCATTATAACGTTAAACCCGTTACACAACGTGATAATGCCCATTTTGCATGAGCTGTGTCACGTGACCTGTAGGTGGAGGGGGCAGAAACAACCACATATATGCAGTGGTTAAATTCAGCCGGAACGGGCCGGAAAGGCGTTCCGCTACCTGTGTCTGGCGTTCCACCACCTGAAATTGCCGTTCCACCACATCAAGTCGTCGTTCCACCATCTGGTGATGATGTTCCATCACCAATTGGGGGACATCACTAAAATTGTTGTCACCGGAGGTCAGATTTTAAGGCTTAAATGCACAAAATATTAATTCGGCTGGGGCTCCGCCCCAGACCCCGCTGGGTGAGATTACAGCGCTTGCCCAGAACCACTAGCTGGAAGGGGCTGGCCTACTTCTAAGGGGAATGGGAGGGGAGGGAAAAGGAGGGAAGAGGATTGAGGAAGGGAAGGAAAGGAAACGGAGGGAAGAAATGTAGCGTTCCACCACCTACTTTTGAGTAATTTAACCACTGCATATATGGAAACCTTGTCCACGATTTGCCTATATTTATTATACAACTTTCAGGACTAGGCACCTTAAATTGTATTGTTTAGTAACTACTTTCCAACAAAATATCAATAAACTTGATGCATGACCTGGCAGCTCTCTATTTCCATTAAGAAATGTAACATTGTTCACATCGGTAGTAGGCGCTTGATAAACGATGAGTCTTTGTGTGATTTCTTTTTTTTGTGTGGTAACGTTTTACCATGTGTCGATGTCGTTAAGGATTTGGGAATCTTTGTAGACCCTCACCTCACATTCTCCACTCATATCAACAGAATAACCCAAAAGCAAAACAAGGTTGGCATGCCTGTTATTTAAAATTTTCCACTTCGTAGGCCTAACAGAGACCTTCTAATTAAAGCCTTTAAGTGTTATGTTCTGCCGCTCTTAGAAAAAGTCAATTCACAGGTCTGGTTGCCTTATTTTCTAAGGACATACGGCAACTAGAAGCTGTTCAGTGTTCAACGCCGTTTTACAAAAAAAGCTTGGTGGCCTTCTAACACTTCCCTACTCCGAACGACTCGGACTAACTGGGCTGGAGCAACTTGAAGCAAGGCGTATTCGTGCTGATTTGATATTCACATACATTGTTATTTGGTCACACCTGTCTCGACGTCCACGACTTTTTCTGAATTTCTGACAATTCAGTTTAGGCAAGAGGTCATCCCTACATACTTTTTTACCGTAGTTCTCCACACAATCGTGTAATTAACATCTGGACTAGTTTCTCGGCCAACATCGATTTTACCAACATTAGTTCTTTTAAGCGGTCCTTTGCAGCTTTTAACCTTTCTGCTTATTGTCTTAGTTAGGCCTATATTTTATTGAAATTCATTTTGTTCACACTGTCGCAAACGCTTTGTTTTTATTATAGGGGCTTATTTTGCACATTTTTATGGCGCTGTATAAGTGGCAAATTTTGTCCTGCTTTTGTCCTGCAGCTGCCTATGGACCGCACTGTTGTTGAATTTTGCTGAGTTATTTTACTGTACCTGTGTTGGTTCATGAATTTAATAAATAAATAAATAAAATAAAATAAATAGATAAAATAAAATAAATAAATAAAATAAAATAACTACTCGTAATGCAAACGTACAAACACATACATGCAGGTAGGTATCCACGTCATAATGACAGTTATCATTGTTCCAATCGCAGGAGTGAAATACATATCCGCTGCATACTGCAAACTCCAGAAATTGCAGCTTGATAGTGGTTAAACTTGGAGCGATTATCTCGTATCTTTCGTTAGAATATCCAGGATACGGCTTTGGAAAGTTTGGAGATGAGATAAGACCCGTCTTTGCTGTGTATATCTTTGCAGATGACTGACTGGTCTTCAAAGAAGTTGCTACAACCATTCGACATGTTACTACATGTACATTACCTCGGAGACAAGCAGTGATGTTAAACGAAGACAAACCTTTAAGGCCGAGGCCGAGGCCGAGATAGATAAACTCATCAACCTGGCCGTAAAGAGTTAAATACTACTTTGAACGTGAACTTGAACAAGTGTATATCAATAAGACAAGGTAAGTAAGTACCTGTACCAGCTCCATCATTACACTCATTTTAACGAGGCCAAAGTAAAAAGTTCGAGGACATGCCGAGGACAAATGCTTGGAGCCGAGGCCGAATATAAAATTTTGGCCTCGAGGCCAGCTTGTCCTCGAGGACTTAACGACTTAACATCACTGGAGACAAGGCTGAATTAACTTATTTTATAGATGCGAAATGAACAACGTATTAAAGCTGTATTGAGTGCGATATTGACACAGTAATTGGCTAAATAATGTCGACTTATCATCACCTTGTACGTCTATCATTCTAGTTTTTCTGACTAAATGTGCTTACGAAATTCCTACGTAGTCATCCCCTAACAGAAGCCTCGTTTCACACGAAGTATAGGCCTATGAATTAAATGAATTACCGGTACTGCGAACAGTTAAACAGTGTTGAGCTCGTACCAATGGACGTAACATTGCTGACGTACGACAACGAAGCGAACCGTGTGGACGTATTCCAGGTACTGTAACCGCAGATGTTGTACGTAAACGAACAGTTCACCGACGACTTTGCTCCTAGCACACCACGCACGACATATGTCACAAGTATAAAAAATATAAGAAAGCCAGCCAAAGGCTAACGGACTGTGCGTCCGCTGGTGCGATAAAAGCTACTTGACCTCAAATGACCTTGGACTGGTTCGAATTGTGTAATAAAACATGGATGGACAAGACAGACATGACTTCTGATCTAAAATAGTGTTGCAGGGACATGTAGTACATTTCTAATACTGTCCATCGACAGCAGCTAAAACAACCTTCAAAGATCACTCAACGTGATCGGTAGAGGCACTATTTGACAGTCCACATGTCATTTCCTGTGTATAGTACGGCGGTCGGCACATCAGTCCGGCGAGAAAGTGACCTTTCCGCGCCGTGGTGTACGTACCAACGGTATTTATTGGTGACGACTAAGTGGGCACTGACGTTTGTTTGTTTTAGATTCGTCTTTACCTGGCTACAAGTGCTAGATTAAGCTGATCACTCAACTTTTGACTCCAACTTCTCCAAGTTAAACTTAAACTCTTCTTTCGTATCGTATCGTATTGGACGTGTGATAGCTGTCACGTACGACTCAAAATAAAACAAGCGACACGTGTCGTGACTGGTGAGCAGGTCCGCTGCTGGTCGTTATGAACGAGTGACGTTGAACCTGGCCACATGCGCGAGTCAGGGAGTTCACGAGTCAAAGAGTCGGCGAGTCGTGAGTTAACTAATGGACATCGGACAGTGAAGTGAACGATGGAGATCAGATCAGTCGTCGACAGTCGCAACTCGCAATGCCAGGGTGCATGGACGTGAGTCGAGGACGTGCTGTGGATGAATGCTCGTCGAGAGTTCGTCATCGTTGTAGTCTGACCTGACTTGTTAAGTGTCTGCAGGTGTTTGTGTGTCAGGCAGTCACGAGTTGAGTTGAATTACGATTCATCTTTCGTGTCAATTTAGACGCTGTATGTAGTTACTACTATTTTTGCGTTAATATTTTTATAAAGAAGTTATTTTTGGATCACCGTGATTAGTTCTTCGAGTAGCACTAGGTCCGTACGTTAGCATTACAAACAGCCTCCTATTTCTATGGAAAAACCGTTCGACCAAGAGCTACTAGATTTGGTAGTATGACCCACCTGGCCCAGACCGCACCGCAAAAAGTGTGGATGATCCCACCAAGCACTTAAGCACAAACTTTTTTCCGCAATATCTACGCTTACAGTTCGACCGATTTCAATGAAATTTGACGGGGTTACTGACTACGGCACAGGCAGTTGATGAACGGGTCCAAGTGCAATAACATTGTTCTTGCTTAAAGGGAGTAAATGATTAAGAAAGTATCCATACTTTAAAAAAACAATTTTCGCTCGCTTGAAGTAAACAAATTACCGGGGAGATCGATGATGGAGACAAGAGGCTGGTTTGTACATAACTTAGAAAAGGATCTTGAGAGTTTGTCAATGATCGAGTGCATAAAACCATGTACAAGTGCCGTCGGTATAGCTGTCGGGTATCTGTCCTGTGCTGTGCTAAGGGTCTTTTCTAGTTTATGAATTCATAAAGAATATTGGCAGTACCTTGTGGAGGTAAAGTTTCAACGATGCATTCATTCTCGACTACTGTAACACCATCAACAGTGATATCGGAAGACGACGGAAGACCGATGGTTCCGACGAATGCCAGTTGATACGTTCCCGCCGGAAGACAAACAATCTTTGCTTCATACCACAATCCAGAGTTGCTGCTTGGCGCCGAAAATAACACTTGATCGTAGGTGTGCAGCTCGCCGTACCTGTATAAGGTCAGGGCGCCGTACGTGTCATCAGACTTCAGATTCATGTTGTAAAAGAACGCCAGCATACTCTTCCCCGAGTATGTGTTTATCGGAGACAGAAAGCTTATTTGATCACCAATTTGTCCGTTGAGTGAGCTGAGCAGCATGAACGGTCCTATACAACAAACGAAACTCGTCGAGTTATACAAACATTATACCTGTGTAATAGTAAAGGCCGCAACCCACACAAGCGAACTAGATGGGAACTAGTTGGAAACTAGTCGCTAACCCAGGTTACCAACCCAAAAAAGTCGCGAACTAGTTGCGAACTAGTTACGAACTATAGTCACGAACTAGTTGGAAACTAGTTGGAAACTAGTTCGCAACTAGTTCGCAACCCGGGTTTCCAACTAGTTTCCAACTAGTTCGCTTGTGTGGGTTGCGGCCTTAAAGCAACGTGCACGAGTGAGACTTAAGTCTGCGATTGTGCCCTGAAGATGTTACTGCGCTTTCACTAATAGATAAATTCGTAAAAAATAAACCTTAACATGCAAATATTGTTAACTTTAACTTCAATTGTAAAAATAACTCTTTTTTCTGACGAAAGTAATCCTTTAATATTGTGTAAGCTTTCTCATCATGGGGCCCTCCCTGGAAATGCATTAAGCGTTAAACCCCGTCCATCTGTCCGTCTGTCGGTCCGCCGTCGCGTACATCCGATTTTCTCTAAGTAGGAAAGCCGTAGAAAAATCTAATTTAGTGGTAACATGGCGCTGGACAAGACTAACAAGAAGAGCAAATTTGAGGTTTAAAGGTCAAAGATCAATTAAGTAAGTAAGTAAGTAAATTTATATAGCGCATAATGTGTAATACCTCTAATGGGCTGTATGCGCTAGTACTCAGCAAACAAACGAGTTTTAAGTAACTGTCACTGAGAGGTCACTGAGAATAAAAATGTAAAATGTTCATCGCGAATATCTTCGTCAAAATGGATCGAATTACGTCAAACCGACAACAAAATGATCAGCGGCCCATTCTGAACATTAATATGGTCGAATACATTTCACCAGCTGAAATGCTTCGTTTATAGTGATATTTGTCTGTCTATATTCTTCTCAACTGTCCTAACAAACAGTCTGACCCTGATCCGATTCCTACCTGGCTTCTTAAGGTATGTGCTCCTGTCCTTATTCCTACCATAACCAACATCGTCAATCTGTCACTCACCTCA
>Ga0056114_1001266_pt1 | contig 11193 bp, 10 predicted proteins | sample WorMetHERISLAND1_FD_77005 | JGI IMG/M metagenome (GOLD analysis project Ga0056114, IMG submission 77005) | Marine gutless worms symbiont microbial communities from Max Planck institute for Marine Microbiology, Germany - Olavius loisae HERON... ...
CGCAAAAACTAGAGAGATGGGGCTACCGTATGGTGAAAATTTCATAATCCTAACTTCAACCGTTTTTCTATGGTCCATCCATCTGATAGACAGACAAGACATACGGACAGACAGACGGATGGGCGATAGCACATACGCGCTATAGCATATATGCTGTCGCGCATAAAAACTGAAAAAAATGACACTAAAGCCTGGTTTGTGGGCCTTTAATATCATTTGTCAAGGAAGCTGATGAGGCCTATTCTACAGCTCGTGGTGTTCAGTGAGAATTAAACAATACAAATGTCTAGATTCTGACTCTGCTACGTACCCATTATCCTGTTTGCTATCACTGCTGAGTGATGCAATGCTTGATCCATCATCAACTCTAGCATCACCAGTGACGCTTGCCACGGAGACAGGCACAGCTCGTGGATGATCGGCTTGTGAAGACGCTGTGAGCGAGAACTCGCTAGTCCATCGTCGTCGCTCCAGCACAGCGGCACGACTCTCAGCCAGTCGACTGCGTAGCTCACTGCCGGACCCTGCACTGTGGCACAAGTCCGTCGAGCCCCAGCGACGGTTGAGGTCTATCGGCGGCGGCGGCCGACTATCACAGGACACAGAGCGACAGACGACAGATTCACTGCCGCACGACGCTGTGCTGACGACGCTGATATGCACGGATGGACGGCTGACAGTCGAGTCAACACTCACAAGTGTTGCGTCATTATCACTCGACAAAACCGCTTCAGAGTTCAGAGGATCGGACGGCGGAGACGTCCGGCTACCCACGACGTCCAAGTCTGGCAGATCGATGGCCCCGGTCTCAACACCGCTATCCGTGGACGGAGCCGCCGTGTCTTCTAGAATTGCAGTCACCGACGTAGGCTCACACGGAATCCGACGACTCGTGGGGACATTTGTCTGGATGCCAAGTGCCGACTGTACACTCAACATGCTGTCCATCGACTGACTTAGGTTGGTCAGCGACGGACGGACAGAGTAACGGAAATCCTACAAAAATAAAACTCACCACAAATGAGACAGCCAACGGCAAACTTAAATACAAACTACTAAACAATGACGTACAATTAGCAGTGTTACAGTGAGCCACTGAATACATTATAAATAATATTTTATTTTATATGTATAAAAGTAAACATAAGGCCCAATAAACACTGCAAGTATGAAAATACAGTAGCTAACTTTAGTACTTACTCGGATGTAAATCTGAAGGAATGGTACAAGCGTTGATCCACAAAACTGACATCTGCAAATACATATTACAGAGTACAGTGCACTAGAACACATTTATTACACTGCTGCATAATTCCAATGGAAAGTAAACTTCTATCTGCGGCTCCCACTCCACAGGTTATGGATCATTGAGGAGACGATATGTTAACAGGTCTGATGACCCAATCAACAGTGTCAAAGCAATGAAGGTCACTGAAGTTACAGTAGAGTTCAATGCTCCACCTAACACAATCTATGTCATTGCAGAGGTGGACTTCAAAGCCAATCACTTGACTGATACTGACATGCAAAATAGTACAGGAAAATACACAAACTAAATACAACTCAACAAAGTAAACAATGCAAAATACAGCAAAACAAAACTACCCTGGTTGTCGCCTCTTGCAACACTCAGCCAGTAAACGAGATGGGCTTATTCTACAACTCTGCTGAGCCGACAGTCATCCAGATAACTCTCAATCTCATCATGCTTACCTCACCATGTTATAATAATACAGCATGCATTCACATAAAATCTGAAGCTTCTATCAGTAACTGGCATTAGAAAATCGTTACCAAATGTACTATATACAAATGTGGATTTACGAAACAGAAAATTAGGATTTATACACCAATGAAGTTATAAAATCAGAAATTTCCATTAATTTCTTTTTGCACAAGTAAGTATGTAGGAAAACCATGTACATCGTATTAAGGTTGGAATCGTCGGCAGTCCATCCAGCCATGATCTCTTCATCGTAGAGAAGGTTATCACAGGTCTGACATCGTGACAGTGAACACATGTCGACTTCGATGGGGCAGACAGCGGCGGCGGACGCAGTCGCCGTGTCACAGTTGCACGCCTCACATTGAGGAATGCTCAGCGTTGAACTCCGGAGGACAGTCAGGCGCTGGTCGACCACTGAACCCTGCTCACTCGCCTCCTCTGTGTTCACTGACACCTGACGATCGAGTACCGACCCACTGGGCAAACCTGTCAGCGAACAAATTACAGCAACGTGATACTGTGATGTCTCGCCACTCTCAAACGATTGGATTGTGCAGTGTTTTACATCCCCGCCAACACAGTATAATGCCAACAAACATGTGGGATATGACATGACGTCAACAATAACGTCATTTGCTCAGTAAAGAAACTTAGAAGTTAAAGTTCTAGTGAAATGTGAAAATTCGCTAGGTGGTCGCGCTTAGTATGGCATAACTTTGTCAAAGTTGGAGATATTTGAATAAAAATTTGCAATCTAGAGTAGAAATGATCGTATAATATGTGTGTAAAAAATTGATTAAAAATTCCCAACTGTTTGGCAAAAAATTTCAGAAAACCGTAGGGGGGGGATTTTTTTGACTCACACTGTACATCTAATGGCCAACATTTACAGCACAAGATTGTGATTGAGCATGGTTTAACGTCTGCACCAACACAATATAGGTTATACGGCAGCACAACATCCACATGATGGACGGATGGTTTTACAGCATTTTAAGCATACAAGTAGCGGCTATATCATGCCTGAAATAGTTTAAAGTTTATCAGTAAGGCAAATGGCATGTATAACACGATTATAGAGCATTTGTTTCCAGTGACTTGAGCTTCAGAATGCTTATAGGGGGAGTACGTTAAATGTTATGAAGTAGTTATGTTAATAAATGTTATGTAAGTAGTTAAATTATGCCAAAGGTGTTGCCACCTGGCAAATAAGTGTATTTTAATAGAAGATGTTAACAGTATGCAGTGTGGGTGACTGTCACTGCCGCCCATGTGACTATTTGTCCTGGGGTTTCTATTAACTGGACATGCAGACTTCAGCTGTTCTGCTTCACATGCACTCCACTGTTTTGTCACACTGGATCCACACAGATCATACACATTTACATACGTTTATTATAGAATGGCAGCACAAACATGCTGGATTTAAAACAAAACATAATGCTTCGACATCTAGGCCGCACATTTTCTTGTTACAAATTTCTGGCCAAATGGTTACAGTTGAGTGAAATATGACACTCAGAAACTGTTAACAATATTTCTGGTGATCTACAATGAACAATGGTACAGGTGTACAGTAACTCAATGGAATAAATTGGTCCAATCCAATCCAATTTTTGTTTAATAGAAAACCAAGAGAACTCAAATTTCGGGAGAAAAATAATACCATGAAAATTGATGTGGTAAATGTTAATGAATGTCTCTGAAAAGCATTCTTGTAAAACAGTTACAGTCAGTGAGATGTCCAGTTCGTTGTGGTCCAAGTGAATGACAAAGGATAACAATATAAGACTAACCACACAACAACAGTTACATGCATGACACAAAACCAACATGAAACCAAACATTATTAGTGAACTATGAAGAGAGAAAATGAATGATTAATAATAACAATCAATAATCAGCTAACAACCTTCATCATAATCTGACTGAACTGAATGGTCAAAAAGCTCAGTTTCTGTATCACTTTCCACCAGCTTTCCATCATCATCGTCATCATCGTCTACTGCCGTTGTCGTGGTTACGTCGTCCTCAGTCTCCGCAACTTCATCCAGCTCATCCGTGATGCCCCACGACTCAATCATCGCATCACGCACGGACATCGTCATCGATTCCAGACTGCTCGCGAACCCCAGCAGCGCCTCGTTTGACTGCAGGGATTTCAGACCCCCAAGAACGCTGGTGACTAAATCAATGTTAACAACAACAACGACAATGGAGCTACATGCAGAGAACTAATTCACACGTAGATTAATCGCCATCAACAAAACCGACTTTCACAAGTAACTATAACTGCTAGAAAAAAAACTGCCTCTAGTACCTATGTCTTGTCAACATCTTCCACAATGAAAACAACATTGTGACGATAATCTGAGGATGAGTTTGGCTAACTGTGAAATTGCCATCTTAATGGAAGCAGTTATAAGAATTAGGTTTCGGTGGTAACCTGCTAGTTGCCACCGTTATGTCAAAATGATCACTGACACGAAAATACAAGTTAAAAAAGCTAACAACACAACAGTTCGTGTCATCAACAATAAAATTATTCAACAAAACATTAACATCACCGCCGATCGGAATGTGCCGCCTAAAAGTGACGTTCTCATAGAGGGTTGAGCACTGGAATCTGGAGTCACGCAATCTGTGAGTTGACGTAAAACTGTTAAGTAAATGTCAAACTCTAACGCAGAGCGAAACCATGCAACAGAACATGGAACGACGTGCAAAACAACAACTTCATGCACACACAAACACACTAATGAGACGAATACTATCAGGTTGAGTGTTTACCGAGCGGCGAGTAGAGGGCTGTAGGAACCCGAAGTCGACTTTTCCCAGACTGTGTTGTCACTGTAATGTCTGGCACTGGCTTACTAACAGTATCCGTGCTCTCAGTGGTGCACGGTGCATCTGGCATTTTTGGAGCTGTAACATCAACTGAGTCAGACGTTACGGTACTAGATACGACTTCAGCCGCGTCCGACACACAATGTTCCTGACTAGCTTCGGACGGCAGAACTTTCGTCGGCTGGCCTGGCGGCGCCATCGATCCCCATATCTCACGATATTTGGACGCAAACCGTGACGCGGCCGATCGGAATGTGCAGCCTAAAAGTGATGTTCTCATGGAGGGTTGAGCACCGGAATCTGGAGCCACTTGGCTCAGTGATGTAGACGTAGCTGGAGAAACCTGGCTGCGAGCATACTCCGACGACAATCGATTGAGACTGCTACACTTGCGCAGTGCACTGTCCGTCGCGGCCGCAACCCACGACGATCGTCCAAGGGTGTCCTCGCTGATCCGTCGCATCAGGATGCTCTCTTCTTCCATGCGAGCAGATTTAACGACATCGTCGCTGCTGCGTGAACTGCGAGGCTCAATGGCCGCCTTGTTTGATGTAGACGTGACGGTGTTTGTAAATACGCCGAGCGGGTCATCCTGTGTTATCAGTGTTCGAACGACATGCACCGGGCTACCGACAGGTGACATGAGGTTTGGCGTAACAGTACCAGTGTTCAGATGTGAGCTGTCAATAACAGTCGGCTTGTCAGCCAAACAGATATCAACATCTGTGCCAGCACTCGGCGCTGCATTGATATTGCCAGCGCTGTCTGGAGTTATGGCATCGCTGCTATCAGGTCCTTCCGTTGACACACTCCTCTCTGTGTTCTCACAGGCTTCATTCCTTTCACTCACCGAGGCAGGAACGTGAGGCACATTTTCAGCTGTCTTCTCCGCAGTACGCTCAACGTCCACACAGTCTGCATCAATACAGTTTTTATATTACTTCGGAAATTTCTCGAAACCACAATAACAACAATAAATATGCTGGTAACACTCACGTAATAAAAGTCAACAGCCCCAATGCTAGATTTTGTTTATGAAAAACCCAATACTGGATGATAAGCTGCCACATAGCTAGCAATAATTTTGCAGCTAGACACATCAATTACCGAGAGGTAGTCTCACTGGTCAGCAACACTAGTGACATGTAAAACAGCTGAAGATTGAGCGAAAAAAATACATTGCACTAACCAAGACGGTTTCTACAGAACACTGAAGCTCGGCCATGTTGTTGATAAACAATGATACCTTGTGTATCAGTGACGTCGTCATGACAACGCTCTGTTGCCGGAGCAACGTCAGTTGCGTCTGTGCGGCTGATGTTTGCAACTATGCGACGAGCATCTTCTGACGACAGCGAGTTGTAGCCACCATCACTCAGTCCACCTAGCAAACCAACTACTCTCATAGGTGACTGTGACGGCACCAGAACACTCACAAACAAAACACAAAGTGACGAAAATATGACACGTTTCAATCCAACACAATTCACTCTCAAAATTCTCAAAATAACTAATTAATTGTCGTAAAAATGGCACTGTTCACTTAGAAAATTTTCTCTATGCCCTTTTTATTACTCTAACCAAGTAAAAGTCCACTGATATATAAACTAATGTGACGAGTCACATTTTATCTAAATGTTTAATTTTATTTTTGTTTTATTCCATTAACTGCTATCAAATGCACACATCAGCAGCCTGCTCACTCCCAACGACAGTGTCTTCGTGAACTGTGAGTCGATCCTTTGCTGAGATTTCTGTAGAACCGCTCGACGTCATCCGAACGACGTAATTGCCGCCTGAGTCGATGTTCTGCCGTGAGACGTCATTATCGACGATGATCAAGTGATTCGATGCTGCTGGTCCAGACTCCAGTGTGCATACGTCCTGAATGCTGTCGATGCTCTGCACATCGTAGTCCGGGTCATCCGAGCTGGAGCTCAGCGACGGATGACGCATTCGCTGGTCACCGAGCGCCGTACGGAACTGAGCGACGGCAGTGACGACATTACGCAGCTTTATCCACAGCTGGAACCCAGTTGCCAATGAACCGGTCGGCCACTTGCTCTCCAGCACGGCCTTCACAGCACCAGACAAAACCGTCTTCAAACAGCATTCGCGCACATATTGATTTAACACAATAAAAGTCGTGTAAAGCCTTCCATTTTTTTTAGAAAAAGCAACCGACATAGTTTACAAAGAGCCAGTAAACGTGAAGGATATGTTACACTATTGAAATTATCACCAAGTTTGTAACACAATAAGTATACCCTTGAGTTCAGACACATTAAACATTTATTACAGTTATGATGTTATTAAACCTCACCCACATAGTGGATGGGGTTTAAATCAATGCTGATTTCCGTATGCTTGTTCGTCTCTCCGTCTGTATTCACACTGTTAGTCACGATACAACAATCTGTCATTAGGGTCACGTTAGGGAGCTTATTGTCTTGACTCATCGAAGCAATACACTGGTATTATACGTCAATCAATATTTCATGCCAATATTATTAGTTCTGACTCGCAGCCACGGCTCACCTTGTTGTAGAAACCGTACGTGATAGCGTTTGGCTGAACGCCACTGCGACGCATTGCAACCAGCACCTTGACGGCCAGCACCGGCTGATGATAGATCCCGCACAGTTGCATCAACACACGATAGCACACCTGCAATAATTCACATCAAATACAGTTAAACATAGACTCCCACAGGCTGTCATGGACTGAAGCAGTTGAACTGGCCCAGAACTGACCACTCTGGAGACTGTTGTTGACTATTGACACTATGCACTCGTGCCGAAAGATGACAGTGACAGACTACCAGTATTTATCAGTAATCAATACTCATATTAACGCTCCAAATTTCCGCCTTTTGCATAACCTGTCAATTACTGTGAAGACCATTCAGCAAGACCTGATGTTGAACAACCTCTCCTTGAATGAAACAATTGATGTGGCTCAGCATCGTCCACTCTGGAGACTGATGTCTACATTTGGCACTATGAACTCCTAATGGTGCATGCCATAAAAGAAGAAGTCAATCTTTTTTGAGCTACTTCAATCTACGAGGAAGCCCACAGTAATTCAAGACCTGCAACAACAAACACAACAACTGATAACTAAGGTAGACTTCAAAGGCAGTAGACTCTTACCTCATCTGGTGGCTGCAGCTTGGCAGCCTGCATGCGCAGAAGGACGTCATAAGCAGCTCTCAGAGCCTTCGTCTTTGAATGGACGGTTTTCATGTAGCCCGGCAGGTGAATAAACCACAGACTATAGCAGTGCCACAGCAGGCATCTAACACACAACCAGTACTCAATACTTTACCATCGTTCGACGGTTGGCAATCTTTAGCTGAGCTTCTAACACTGGTATGCAGCAGCAATGTTAAGTCCTCGAGGCCAAGGAGGCCAAAATTTTCGGCCTCGGCCTCACAGCATCTGGCCTTGGCCTCATGCAATGCTGGCAACGAAAGTAGTCCTCGTGGCCTAGTTGTCAATAATCGAAATCACGTCATTTACGTTACGTTCTTCTCTGATAGGAAATTGTTGCTTGCTTTATAATATTCTATTGAAGTTTAACTTTTGAATAGTGCATTGACACTGTTGTGACTGCCATACTGGGTGTGATTTCTTGGTATTGATAAATTTTACACTGGAGCACAAGAGTTCATATATGGTGTTTTTATAACTTGTGCTACATCTCTGGCCTCAGCCTCACAATTTTCTTGCGGCCTCGGCCTCATAACATTTGGCCTCGACCTCGACCTCAATCTTCCCTGCCTCATTAACATCCATAGCATGTAGTACAGATAATCTCAGACATCACTAACGGTCTCTGTTGAAATTTCAGTTTTGTTTCCATCCTGTTTTACACATAACACATTGACTTTTCAGGGCTAGTAAAGTAAACAACAGTTCCACTCAATCTGATATAATTACCTTTCATAACGTAACAAGAGTTTACCTTGACCAGAGAGAAGGATTGTCGACTTGCTTCAGTGACAGTTTCTGCATTGCCTTCACCTCCTGTTTGGTGCGACGAGTCATTGGACTGTAAGGACACAGCTGTCCTGCTAGTGACGACAGCAACGTTACCGACGGCCTCCGTGCAGATGTGTTGGACTGCGCAGTGCCGAGAGGATACAGCTCCGCGTCCAGCTGTGGAAATCCTCGATAGCTGTTACCACAACAAATAATAACAGGTACACAGAAAGGTGTGACAAATATGATTGAATAAGTACAAAAGCATTCATTGTTTACTAATAACATGCAAAAACCACAACTTTTCAGAAATTTGTCGTTTTCGTCTGAACTACTGAAACCACGCATATAAATAAATATCACTCTTACTACTACACTGAAAAATGACAGAAAATGTGGCTTCAGTTTGGGATGGTTTTTGAAAACAAATTCGTTTTAAAAACCAGCACAGCACTAGTTGTTAATGGAACAGTTACCTGTATTCGGCACCAGGTGGCAGTCCTATTGGTTCAGGCGGCATCACAAATGCTGTCCGCTCACTGCATCAACAACAAGACACAACATATTTGAAAGACGGACTCTGTAACGGAATCAAAAACAGCACTAAACTATGACTAATAATGTCCATAAATTACAGATATACCATCAAGCTATGTCTCTCAGTTTAACTTCTGCCAACTACAAATCTTACACCACTTTAATTACGAGTATTTCCGAAACCGATGCTACTATGCTGATTCTATTAAGAATCCATCACCAATAGTTAATATTTTTGCAAGTACTTCACAAGCTTGACAGTGAACAGTTTATTTCATAACAGTTCACAGACAACTATCTTGGTGCAAAAACGCACAACACAGTTACTAGATGATCGTATAACTCCAGTAAATAAATGTTAAAAGGCTAGTGTTCTCAGGTGAATGGCAAACTATGTATTGCTATGATGTAAGCTCACCTGCACAGCGTGTCATCATTCTCAATCAACCTCGGCTCATCACGTGACTCGTCAACCCTTTCCAGACACTCGTCAAAGAACGCCAGGCTCGTGTCCTTGTCGGAAACAAACGACCGTTCCTCAATGAACCGACTGAACGCCTGCATCTTCATCAGGTGCATGTAGAACTTGTGGTATGATTTGTCACGGCTTTTCAAAAACCCTACGTACACCACACGTATAAAATCAACAACACTGCCACGTTGCACTGGCTAACTACAGGAAGTAACCAAATTTGTGAAGAACGTCATCTACGGGTGCGTGAAATCTTCTTCGAAGTTGAAAGTACAGCGTGAGGATATTGAGTCTGCACAGTCAGACTAATTAGTGATTACAGAGAATTTTTCGTGATTGACAGCTTCTGTCGTGTTCAAACTTCTCGTGGACAGTTTGAAGAAGTATCACACTCTGTGGGAACAACTGAATCATTTGAATTGACTGGACATTCAAAGATATATTGCAATATCGGACTACATAATGGAATAACAAGAATCTGGTGGATTTGTCAAAGACTCACAACATTTTGAACTGAAGTTGTGTTGTCATACCACTTTTATTATTCTGTAGCATAAGTGTTGGCTAAAAGGAGAATTGCGGCAGTTAGATTTATCTGTTGCTGTACATATTGTTGTTATGATTATAATATAGCTCATAAACATTATTGTTATCAATTCTTGGCAGTAGATTACTGATAACAAGCCAAACCTAGACATATAAGTCGCCTATTAACATACAGCACATAGAAGAAATATTCTAATCTGGTCTAAGTTTGTCCATTATAACAGACACCTAGAGAGATTTGAAACTCTAAACTTAGGCTACGAGGGCCAAAGTTACGTAGCACATTACTGCAACATCAGCTTCTGTTAGTATTATTATATTTTCTGATTATTGTTGGTTTTGATGTGTATATTGCTATTAATAAATGCAATAAATTATTGCTTCTTACATCTATATTTGCTGTTTTTCTCCTGTCTTATATTTTGTCAATAATATCACACAATTTTCATTAACATATAATTCTGCTATTCACACAAAATTGTGCCAATTTGTGCACAGTCTAACAGTATACACGCAAAATGTAAATGTTATATTTTACGTTTGCCTAGAATAGATTGCTAGCATATTTGGTTAGTGAGTTAACTACATAGAAAAATAACCACCTGAATGCCATCATGTCAGGCTGTCAGCTACCACATTGCTTCTGATATTAGCTAAACATAAGCTACACTGTGTCTCAGAAAAATGCACCAACTTTGAAACAGTATAGCTCGAAATTATAGGGATCGATTTTGATGACATTTGGCAGAAATATTCAGAAGACTCTAGAATAGAGTTTGCATGCTTCAGTTTTCATGTAGGTTTGCTCGTTATCACGTTATCATCTCTCAAATTGCACATGGAAAATAACGCGTGCATATTTCTTTTGCTGACATGCAGCATGACGCGTAATTATTGTCACTTCCGGTGATGCAATTTAGGACAAAGATTAAATAAGTGGAACTGCATTAGCAATAATTCATTGGGTCACTTTACTTTTTGGCTAAGACCGTGGCTGAGCCTTTTGGCTCAGACCAAACACTAATCTGAGCGCTAAACTTTGGTCTTAGTCCAGACCCAAGTTTAGCTCAGCCGAACTGTTA
>Ga0056114_1001267_pt1 | contig 11193 bp, 8 predicted proteins | sample WorMetHERISLAND1_FD_77005 | JGI IMG/M metagenome (GOLD analysis project Ga0056114, IMG submission 77005) | Marine gutless worms symbiont microbial communities from Max Planck institute for Marine Microbiology, Germany - Olavius loisae HERON... ...
CTTCAGACATACTGTATTTACGCATACACGGTACATCCACTGACTGACTGCATTCGACTGACTGATATTGCTCCAGCAAAGTGCCAGCGGACTCGGTATCGATCAGAATTTACAGCGGCATCGTGCGGTTTCCCTGCGACAGCATGGCTTTCTTGTCTTACTTCTAAGATCAAACTTATAAGAAGTACCACAGCAAAACAAAACTACCCTGGTTTAGTCGCCTTTTACAACACTTGGACAGGAAACGAGGTGGGCTTATTCTACAATGCTCACAAGACCACACGGTTACCCTTACACAGTGCATATAAATTCAGTTGTTTACAATAACTTTCAAAATATTTGCCATCCAGAAGTTTGCAGTAGTTTGTGTGATACCACCCTCCAAGGTCAGTCAAGGTGATAAGAGACAACGTGGTTTGATAGGTAATGATAGTGATGGGGCTGCTAGCAGGTGGTGAAAGAACGTCAACAAATTGTTAAGCTGTTCTGATACAATACTGTTTCATAACAGACAAGCAGACACTTTGGGACAGCACAGTCCATGCTAGGCACAGCATTGCACAGAAAAAATTAATGACAAGCAAAAGACATCAATCACAACAACTCAGGAAACTCAGGCAATTACATGTAAGTGAAGCTAATACTGTAACAGCCAGACGACATGCCGTCTGAGCACACCAAGCTGCTTCACAGACACATGAGATCTGTATTCCTGGAGACAACTTTCGGTGAAAGTTTGAATGAGTTCGGCACTTATTCGGTTTCGAACCTTCAGCTTTGGCAAAAATATTATTCTCAGGCAGCATTTAACTGAGTAAGCACACAATGAGAAGAGCATACCGTCATCATACTCGATCATTTCACTGAAGAGAGCGCGAGCCATGCCAGTCTGAGCACCAGGGAAGTATGGGTTGAAGTGCATTCCTTCAGCAAGCTCCACACCAGCCGGTGGATCACAGTAGCCAGTCAATAGTGAGAACACATAGTTCTAGAGATCAGACGTCACAACACAGCGACTCACAGCTCATCTGTAATCAACCAAATCTACAGTAAAACCTCGTTAGCTCGCCATCATCGGCACAAGGCCAAATTTTGACGAGAGGCAAAATGGCGAGTTAATGGCAGTGACCTGTTATAGGACACAAGACAAGAAAACTCTGGTTCCCCAATGGGTTTTAATGATGAGAAAACTGATAGAAATACCAGGAGGCCTAATGATAGGCATTATAGACTGAGACATCCATTTATTCATGGTAATCCATACGGCATAGTAAATCAATAAATAGTACAACGTCGAAAAAATCAGATACAGTGGTCTGCTTCTGGGCCGAATCGCGCATGTAGTCCACGTGGCGTTTTATTGCTGACAACGGCTGGATGTCTTCGGGCTCTGTTCAAAGTAGCACATCAGCAGATCGACGGCTTCAGCTAATGTGGGCTGCCTCTGCACTATCGTCGGCTAGTTGATCACTCTCCTCCTCCCTGGCCTCCTCGCCACTCTCGCTTGTGTCGGTGACAATGACAACGTGAAACGGTCTACGCTTTGTGTGTACTAGGCAGCTGATAGCATCTCAGTGGCAGTGGCAGCTAGGTGTAATGTTAATTCCATTAAGAGGTCTGGTTAATGCCGGTTGCCCTGAGGTGAGGGAACATCAACAGCAGCACCAACAACTTCAGCGGAATGGGACAGAGACCGTCTAGATGCTGCATCCATGCACAACCACCGCTGAGCGTGCTGGCTGGCATTTAGCAGATCCCAATGGCGAGTTGTCAACGTCAAATTACACACGGTGAGATGCTTCAATGTCGTGGCAAGGGCAAGAGGCGAGGGTGGTGGCTTATCGAGAGAAAATGCATGGGAGGAAATCCGGCCCAGGTATTGTCATGGTGAGAGACGAGTTTGGCGAGCTAATGAGGGGCGAGCTAATGAGGTTTTACTATACATGTATTTACTGCTTATTAAATAGCATTAAACTGATATATATGTGACTTGGCAAGTTAAGCACCACCGTAAACCTATGAGAAAATGATCGACATTAGTCAGTGTGCTAGTTACAAGCAAGTGAAGAGTGTTGTTAGACCTCTCCGCCGTGTCGAGCTCCTGTCATGAACGTCAGATCTGGCGGCAATGATCCATTGTTGGCGAACTTCGCTGCCTCGTCATTTGGATAAGGTGATGGAAACGGGTCACTCAGCTTGCCTGGTCGTTCAAACATTTTGCCTTCCTCATCAGGACCATCAACTACCATTATCTGTGCCACAGCAGCAACACACAGCACACACACCAATGGCATCAGGCGCTGTAGCCTTTAGGCTGAATAGGCCTCGACATATTATAGCACATGTCTAAAAACACATCAACTTTGAAACAGTATAGCACAATATTATAATAATCAATTTTGATAACATTTGTCAGAAATATTCACAAGACTCCGGGATAGAGTTCGCATGTTTCAGTTTTCATGTAGGTTTGCTTTTTATCAACTTTTCATCTTTCAAACCAGACAACGAAAATAATGCGAATTTTGACGCTGTATCAAAAGCACGCCAAGGTGCAATTTGGCACACATAATCTGCAGACATTAAAACACAATACACTCATCAATGAATTACAGCTAATGCAGTTTTACTTATTTAATATTCGTCCTAAACTGCATCATCGGAAGTGATGAAAATTACGCGACACACTGCCTGTCAACATGGCACAGTGTAGATCACTCCCATACACAAAGGCTTACTCCGAGTCAATCCATAATGTCATCCCTATGTACTATATTCCTGTAATACCTAGGAGACTCCTCACAGTGTAACACCCTCATACCGCAAGAAATAATGGGAATCAAGTGTGTGTGTGCATGCTACACTTGCCAGCCCTCAGTCCCTCACACTGCTATATGCTCTGGTACTAAGCCCTAAACAGTGCCAGGGCAGCAAGGCATGCTAAGTATGTGATGCTTGGCTCCAAACCAAACGTAGTGAGAAGGCAATGTGTCACAAATTATGGTCTTCAATCACATTCATGACACACTGTCAGTGTACCTCTGTGAGTTCACACTACCGGTGTACATTAGTGAGTTTTGTCTGCTTATGTATAACAACTCATTCAAGTCCTTCAGATCTGATTTCAGCACTGATTAATATATTCTACTTAACATTCTATGTCCAAAGTTATTTAGATTGGATTGGATTGTGCAGTGTTTTACGTCCCTGCCAACACAGTATAGGTTATATGGGAGACGGTTTTTACAGGTGAAAAGACCCAACCAACAGTATCAAAGTACTGAAGGAGAAAGCTGTAAAGGAAAACAACATGAAGAACAAAGAAATCACAAAATACACATGCATAGACACACAAAAAAGTAGTTATTTAGACAAATCAAATTTTTCCTCTCTCAGTGAGGGCCAAAAACTGCCGTTTATGCATTTTGGCCTACGGCATATTATACAAAACATCCAAGTTGTATGGAAATATTATTGTCTAATTCAGAACATCGTGGAAGTGCTTTCTGGCAGTGAGAAACATTCCTAGTCTAAGAACTAGGTGCCAAACGGGGCAACACACAACACAGCCTGTTCACTGACTGTGTCAATTTGACATCTGTGTGTGGTAACTGAAAATTCTAATTTAATTTAATAACTGCAACAGCTACTCATGAGACAGTCACTGAGACTCATGTAATAAAGCACCTCTTCAGCTTCAGCCTTTGCCTCAGCCTCGGTCATGACTGCACCGACGAGTTGTCGGTAATACAAGTACTTCATGCTATGACAGGCAGCACACACCTGCTTGTAAACCTACACACACGCCACGTCACAGCTATTCACACTCATCAAGCAGCAGCGTTTTTTATCATCTAGCTTATCTAGTGTTTTATGAATCTTATTATTGAACTCATGACTTAGGATGCTATTTTAATCGCACATTAGTTAGCTGTATTTTGTACGCTGATGATAATCTTAACTATCAGCTTCATTGTCAGAGTAGCAGAATATGTTACACATCATCAGTAATGCTACTGGTAATATGCTGTTAGAATGCCACCGAGTATTTTTGCATTGCATTTGGGAGATAGTTACTTACTATGTATTGTAGGCAGACATGGTAAGTAACTATCTTATCTTATACTAGTGCACGTCTGTCAAGAACTTTGATGTCAACTTTTTGTCAGGAAAACATCTCAAATTTGATTTTGATTATGTACGACGTAAAGTTTACTCCGCTTGTTATGTTACTGTTATGTTAATGTTAATGTAACTGTTATGGAGTCAGTGAAGTGATCCAGCTTCACCTTCAAGAGTCACTGCTTACCAATATTGACATGTAACGCTTACCCAGCCCTGAATGCTAAGTACATGTGCTGGACAGCAGTGCTAGTTACAATAATAATTAAAGCAACATATTCAAGAAATGATGAGTGATAAACCAATTCACACAAGTGCATTGGACAAGCACAAGACTAGGGCTGTGCTCGTTGGATCATTTAAGTGATAGATGATCGTGACGTCACACCACGATCTGATCGCGATCATGATCATGACGTCTGTGCCCCCTGGTGATTAAAATCAAAGTTTTTTTTATCAGGCCATTGCCATTTTGGGCATCTGTTACTAGGCTTGCACAGTTAGTGTGAGAGACGTCGAAATCGGTCGCCGCGTCTGTCTGTCTGTCTGTCCTGCTGCTTTTCCCCCACCGACTACTGGTAGTAGCGGCTGTGAGTGTAATCTGATAGCTGATGTCGCCTGGCTAGTGCCGATAGGCTTGCAGCTGCAGGAGCCCACCAACACTGCAAGGCCATCACTAGAGAAGACCTATGCTGGTCACAGACCAGCTGGTCATGTATCCCCAGCATTCCCACCGGCCCTCATTCTCATGCTGCAAACTACTGTAGGTGGTGAATGCTGGCATGACATTGCCTTGATTCCAGCAGACGCCCGGCCGCATGATATTGCAGCCGCACAGTTTGCCGGTCAGCAAATGACCGCGATCAGGAATTTTAGTGATCGACTGCAATCATCGGGACTACTCTACGAGTACAATAGATCCCGATCATGATCGCGATCGAGCACATCCCTACACAAGACATAGGCCTCAGCACTGGCATTTGTATGGTGAAGTGAACTAATTCATACCAGTGTGGAAACATTGGGGGGGGGCATCTCAAAACATCTGTTAGACATAACAAAGACAGACCAGTCAGCATTCATTAGTGTCAGGCCACAACTAGACTCACACCAACTGTCAACGTCTTTTCACTCTACATGTATCTAGGCTAGTACTACCACTGCAGATGTAGTAGGTCTGACCTGATAACCTCGACGTATGCTGGCGTGGTCGAATGCGTCAAATAACCCACCGTGAGACCATTTAAACTTTGGTGGATGAAGCTCACCGACAGCTGCTCCAACTGACATCTCCAACGCTGCACCAAGACCGACAGCACCGGCTGTCAGGGCACCGACCGCTCCATACAACTGTCACATGAACAAGCCACGTTGACTGCACAGAAATGACCCAATTCACTCTGCATTTAACAGTGTAGTGCCTTTGGGTGTGTTACACATGCTGCATTTGAGTGTTTTGTTGCCTACTCTCGGTTTCTGACAATCTGTATCAGCTGTTGTTCAGACACACTTGTGGCACATTGATTACATGTAGTTTTTGTGTTGCCATTTATGTGACTGGCAGTTAGCCTTTGAATTTGCAGTCATGTTGGTATAGACAATGTCAGGTAACCTTGATGTTTCCAGCCGTTGGCAGCTGTTCCACAGCACTGAAATTGCAGAGTTCTTTGTTGCGAATATCAACTGCTTCAGAAAAGCACTTGACTTGTGTGTTCACGTTGATGGCTAGAATGGATATATCACGGACATTGAACAGTGTTGCTGGGTATGGGTCAATGTACGCTCACTTCAACAAGTCCTAGAACTGGGCAGATTGCACCACACATAACAGCGACAACCAAGCAAAACTGCAGTGTTCAATGTCACAGCTTCTCGACTGTAACCGTCCACATCTCATACTGATGACATGATTCTGGAGTTCTTCCATGACAAGGTGCAAACTGTTTGATCCAGCACTGGGAACATATGAGTACCACCAATCATTTGTGAACCAGCAGCAGCTGTGACAACGTTGGCCTCACTTAAATTAGCTCCTCAGATGTACTGTAGTTCTACAAGTGGTCATGGAGCTGCCAACAAAGTCGTGTGCTCTTGATTCAATCACAACCTTTCTGTTAAATACTCTGCTTCCATTCCTTACCGTCATGGTCAAAGCGTTGCTGCACAATGGCTGCTTGCCTGCCTCACAGAAGTATGCCATCATGTCACCACTGCTAAAAAATCATCTCTGGACCCTTCAGACCTATGCAACTGTCAACCAGTTTCCAACCTCTCATTTACATCTAAGCTCACAGAGCGAATTGTCACCAGCCAAGTACCTGCATTCACATGATCTTATGATGACTATGGAGTCTGCTTATAGAAAGCACCATTCAACAACGATGGCATTACTCCAGGTTATGTTTGGCATCTACATTTCACATGGCAGCAGATGAGCAGCAAGTTACAATACACATTCACACCGATCGACCTTAGCAGAACCTTTGTGTGGACCATGACATTCTCAAGAGTCATCTTTGATTAGTGTAAGAGATAGCCGGCGTTTTGCTGGCGACAACATGTACACAGTGTACACTGGTACAGTGTAGTACACTGTGTACACTGTACCAGTGCTGTATTGCCAGCATAGAGAGATAGGTAAGCAGCCACTGTCTCATAATGAATCAATCCTGACAAGACCCAGCTGGTATGGACTGGGTCTCTTAGCTGTACAGACTAAATATCAACAAAGTCACACTGTCTACTGGTTTGCTTCAGTTGTGTGTCAAACTCCTGGATGAACTACTTAGTACGGCAGACCGTGTCACTTCTGTGTTTAGGTCCTGTTACTTCCTTCCAGTTGAGGCAGCTACCTGGCCATGGACACGGCCTTTGTGAGCAGCAGACTGGACGACTGCAACAGCTTGTGGGTGAGAGCTGTTGACTGCATCATATCGACGGTCTAAGGACTGCAGGACGCCACTGCATGGTTGATCATTGGAACCCATAAATACACCAAATTACACCAGTTCCATGCTGTTTGCAGTGGCTACCCATTCCTCATCACATAAATAAGGTACAAGATTGCCATGATGGCAAGCAATGTCTTCACAGTCAGGCACCACAGTATATGGCTGAGTCCTGTCGTCCAGTTGCTGCTGGCATCACACGGCATCGTCATCTGCGGTTGGCTGGATGTTCCACGGACAGCGACAAGCTTCTGCTATGTGTGCTGTTACCTGCAACAGTCTCCTGACTGATGTGTGCCTGTCAAGTGTCAACACTGTGTGTTGTTGACCTTCACACGTAAACGACGCATTCTGGACATGCAGGATTGACTGACGTGTAACGGTGTAACTGCAATGCGCCTGATGAGTATTTGTAAAGCCGGAGCTCTCTGTAAATGTCTTCATTATAATTATTATTATTACCAGTATTACTATTATTGTTGACATGATCTCTGCTCATTGCTCGGCTGTGTAATCAATTTCTCATCTACTGCTTTCTAACACACATTAGACAACTTGTATAAAGATATAAAAAAATTACGTACGATTTTCCGACCCTTTGTCGTATATGTTTTGAAGCCAAGATTTCCCTAAAATACACAATGTACAACACCATAGAACATGCAGACCACTCAGTCACATGCGCTGAGTAAATGATATGAGCACTGCATTCTACACAATTACAGCATACAAGTTTCTATGCAGACAGGCATGGATGGCTAAGAGACAGACAGACAGAGATAAAGAGAAAGAGAGAGGTAGCATGACTGACATGAGTCGTGTCATATTTTTAAGCTGCCTAACACAAAACTGTGTTAGAGTTAAGACTGCCACTCTATCAGTTAACATGCTTATAGAAACAATGCTTTTGTGACAAAAGTGTTGTTTCTATAAGCATGTTAACTGATACTTGGGCAGTCTTAACTCTTAACTCTCAATTAGCCTAGCTGCACACAGTACCACTGATGAATCTCCTGTACTTCATCAGTCAGTTTAAATAATAATAATAATAACAATAATAATCACTAGAAATAAGTTCTGTGGAACGAGGTAGCTGTCCCATTGCTGCGTTCTATTTTGCAATTAGCGTTCTTTTTTCAACACTTAAAAACTGTTATTGGTCAACAAGGGTACAAATGTAACAAAAGTGTTATATTGTCACCATTTTGGGTCATGCGACATCACTTGTCATGTGACCAATTACCATAATGCCTGCAGTGTGTGGTTTCCTATAGGTAGCCATTAACACCAACCCTCTATTTGCATCATTACTGAGATATTGTGTCATTTGTTAGATAAGCATATTCCCATTGTAGATGCATTGGACACAATTTTTTTTTTTTTTGGGGGGGGGGACATTGAGGGTTATGCCATTTTCTGTCGGCACCTCTAACAGCCGCCGAGGGGCATCCTGTAAGGTATTAACCACCACCATCAATCAAAGGGCATCGATACTGCAGTGTTTGAACCATCCCATTGAAAATGCATTAGGACTGATGAAAAATTTGGGGTAAAATGGGGACAGCATTATCAGATTTTGGCCCTTAATGAACTTGATCTTATTTTTCCGGCGCCAAATAACTGTGCAAAGTTTCAACAAATTGCGACCGCAGAAGCAAGGACAGACAGACAGACAGGCACACATACAGATGCCAGCGATCTTATACCCTATCCCATGCTATGCTGTAATAGCAATGGGACAGAAGACCGTGGGATAGACCTGGCATTAACGCCATCAAGGATGCGCTGCAGTCAGCCCTCACTGACCCCACTAGAAGGTTTTGTTTCTGGCAGCCACTGATCTTCACTCTGGTGACTGGCTCAATGCCTTACCCATCACTTCCTGAGGACTGCATATGGACAATGAGTCAGTTAGAGTAGCAGTGGCTCTGCACCTAGGACTAGGTGTCTGTGATGCCCATTCCTGCACATTTAGAGAGGATGTAGACGCCTGGAGTCAGCAGACCTTTGTCTGCAAGCATGCTTTGGGTCGGTCTCAGCAACATCAGGCGCTGAATGAGGTCACTGCCATGTCCTTTGCTCCAGCGGCATTCTGGTCTGTAAGGAACCGATCGGAATCTATCATGACAGAGTCAAAAGTGGCCGGATGGTAGTGTCCTTTGTGCCATGAAAGTCAAGCTGGGCCATCAGGTATCAGGTATCACAAAGGGGCAAGTCTGTACAAACAGCCCCGTAGGCTCAGACCGCACAGGTCTGATTTAATTTCCACACCTCTGATTTAATTTTCTTTAACTCTGGTGCGTTACCAGATATTTTACATTACATTACAATGTGGGCCCATAAGCCATCCCCCCAAACCCAGAACTAGTCTGGTTCTATATTACTTGGAAACCACGCACCTCCAAGGGACACCTCTGTGGGTGTCCCACCTACTTCGGTTGGGCTGCGCTTAGTCTACCTGTGCCCCTCTCTGCATGCAGAGGGTTCACTGGGTATTAAACCCCACCGCGACGTCAACGCAGCAGCCCATGGCGGGGCAAGCCGGGCCATGGTCTGGGATGTCACGGTTGCAACCATGTTGGCAGCACTTGGGTCGAATTAGCAGCATGTCATAAATGCTTTACAAGTATGGACCAACAAATGGCAATTAAAACTTAACACAGGCAAATGTGTAACTGTTTCCTATGGGGGGCAAATAGATAACAGTTACACATATTATTTGAAACAAGATAATGTTCAAAGGAACACGGAGTCTGTCCAATGCCATCTGTAACACTTATAACATATTTCTACCCGAACATATCTGGATGACCTAGAAGTTTACGGTCACATGAAGTCATAACTGAACGTGTACCTATAGTCATATTTAAGATAATGGGCCCAACATATTGATGTAACGACCTCGACCTGTCAGGGTCATGTGACGTTTCCTGTCACGTGACTTTTTGATTCCCCAGGTGCCATTTCCTATAGGTGCTTCATTGTAACCGATTCTCTATCTCCAGCAATTTTCGGGATAATGGGTCCCAAACATATTGGGGTCACGATCTTTACCTTTCTAGGTCACGTGACGTCATCGGTCACGTGACCATTTGATTCCCCAGGTACCATTTCCTATACATGCTCTACTGTAACCGAGTCTCTGTCTCCAACCATTTTCGAGATAATGGGCATTTTTATATCTGGGTCACGACCTTGACCTTTCTAGGTCACGTGACGTCATCGGTCATGTGACCAATCGATTCGCCATATGTCATTTCCTATTGGCGTCCCATTGTAACCGAACCTCTAGCTCTAATCGTTTTCGAGATATTCGGCCATCAATACCCGTGCGCACACACAGACAGACACACACACAGACTCACGCTGCAAGTGATTTTATATTCTGTCCCATGCAATGTATTGCATTGGACAGACAAAAATGCAAGATGCACCTAATTCATAAAAGGATTTTTGTCATATTTGACACATAGCAAACAAAACAAACAAAAAACTAACAAAATGCTTGAAAAAATTTCAAATAACTTAGAAATGATACTTTCATAATGTTGTACAAAGCTACATGGTCAGATCTCAGCTAGAATATGCTTATCAAGACTGGAATCCTTATCACATACAAGCAATAAAGGCACTGGAACAAAACAAATGAGGCCAATCAAGATACCATCCTCACTCAAAAATAAACCTTATCATGAACGATTACAAATGCTTAACCTGCCTACATTGAAATTCCATCGACTGATATAATATAAACTGATATGATATAAACATAAAATATTATTGCGTCATATGACAGTACGGTTATACCTATTATTCCTCTTTCAACACAGACTTTCACTAGAGGAAATTCATTGCAAACAGTCAATTGGCGTTTAAGAAAATTCTCTTTCTGTAATACAATCACTAATGTATGGAACAGCCTGCCAGAGGATATTGTTACAGGACCATAAATTCATTTAAAAACAAACTTGATAAACATTGGCAATCTCAGGAACTTAGATATTATAACATAACATAACATAACATAGCGGATGTTATGGGCGTAAGCGAAGTGCTTCTGTGCCCATATCGTTGTTTAGAATATAAAATGGAAAGACTCGAAAAACTCAAAATTCAACTCTGC
>Ga0056114_1001268_pt1 | contig 11192 bp, 6 predicted proteins | sample WorMetHERISLAND1_FD_77005 | JGI IMG/M metagenome (GOLD analysis project Ga0056114, IMG submission 77005) | Marine gutless worms symbiont microbial communities from Max Planck institute for Marine Microbiology, Germany - Olavius loisae HERON... ...
GAGAAGTCAGTAGTCAATGTTGACTGGAGACCTTGGCCAAGCTGTGCTGGTGAGAAGTCAGTAGTCAATGTTGACTGGAGACCTTGGCCAAGTTGTGCTCGGCTGGCATTAATATTGTTGCTCTGTTTGTGAACTATTTCAGTTATGTGCATTTTATTGTTTGATCTGACGATAGCATGCCATTCTTGGTTGCACATTTGGGAAATTTTTAATTACTAATGAACTAATGATTTAATTAAAATAGGAGCTCATTACAAAGGTAGGCCAGTGTTGTCTCTAAATCCGTTATTATACAGGTATTTATTTTGGTTACGATACGATAGAAGAGTTTAACGTGAACTCGAAAGTTGAGTACCCAGCTTAATCTAGCACACGTAGCCAGAAACTAAAACAAACAAAGCCAGTGCCCCTTAAATTCAGTACATGTTAAGATCCATGAAGGCAGTCCGGAAGGAATAAGAGTGACTATGGTTGTGCTTGTTCATTGATAGTGTGGGATGTTGACTTGTGTAGGGCGTACTGGACGCTCTTGGTGAAGTCCTGCTGCAAGATAACTTCACAATTTGGGATCCGAAGCAGTTGATAAAGAAAGGCCGAGAGCGACGTTTGTTCCTGTTCGACGTATGTCTTCTGGTGTCCAAGGAGATTAAGGACAGCAATGCCAAGTCTAAGTACATGTACAAGTTCAAGTTGATGGTGAGTGCTGCCATCTGTTGGAGGACTTTTCATTTGTGTTTCTTGTTGATTTTTCCATTTTAATTTTTCTTTGTGTTTTGTGGAGCTGAAACAGTCATTTTGTTTGTCCGTGCTCAATCACTGGGTGACTGCTTTGGGCAGAGTGCAACTGTTTAGTTGGTAAGATAAATTAGCCTGTGTTTTAATACCAGCTGATTTTCCAGTTTGCTGCCCCGTGGGCCGGGGCATTGTAGAATAAGACCATCTTGTTTCCTGGTCGAATGTCATAAGAAGCGACTGAACCAGGGTAGTTTTGTTTTGCTGTGTTTTGCGGAGTTTGCTTTTTTTGCTGTATTTAGTTTGTGTATTTTCCTGTACTGTTTTGTTTGTCAGTACCAGTCAAGTGATTGGCTGTGAAGACTGCCTCTGAAGTGATCTAGATTTTTGTCGAATGTGGCGTTAACCTCTACTTTAACTCCCAATTGCAGTTTTCTTCTGTGTAATTAGCACTGAGATGAGTTTAGTTGCGTTGTTGATATATCTAGCATTGCTGGCTGCTGAGTCTGTGTTGTAACCAGCTTATTACTGTATCAGAGACCAGCATACTGATCATATTTCTCTGTATGAACTAGAAGTTAAAATAAGACTTATTTTTGGAACTGAAGTAAATTGTAATATATACAGCTGAATACTATTCCAAAAAGTAGAATACAAAGATGTGTTTCGCACACGAAGAATAATCAATGTTATGGCTGTAGCGTTAATCGGCGATTAAAAACATTGACGCCTGGTGAGACGTCAGTGCAGTATGATGTGATGCCTGCTGAGTGAAGTGTTGGTGAGGATGTGTCGATGTGTTTTTGTGTGGCAGATGAACAAGATCGGCGTCACAGAACACATCGAGGCCGACGAGTGCAAATTTGCGTTGTGGGAAGGCACTGTTGCCCCGATATCAGACTACAAGCTCATACTGCGGGTATGTTTTGCTGTAATGAAACTCCCAAGTAATTATTTCAGTCAGCTTAATTTACATTTTAACCATTTGATGCCTACTGTTGCCATATGGGCTGAGCATCAGAGTGTCGGATGTCAAAAAATACAAATGACGGCTTAACCCTGTCTTTCACAGGATGCTTTTATAGCTGTACCCATATGGCAACAGTGGGCATCAAAGGGTTAAGATGTAATTTGTTAGTAATTGATTTTATAAACACATTTGTAGAATTATAATGGAGGAGCGTGTTGCACAAAGTACTTGGTGCAATTGCGGAATATCTCACGCTTGTTGATTGTTAGCTGGTTTAATCCTACTTGTAAGCGTCCAGTGATATCGTGCGATGATTTGTCAGGCGTCGTCACTAGAAACGAAGCAGTTGTGGGTGAAACGTTTGCGTGAGCTCATTCAAGATCGTCTTCCATTCCTCAACCCAACACTGTGTGATCCTCTACGCGAGGTTCCCAGCTTGAAGGCACCGACACCAAAGCTCTTCCAGCCAAATAGAAACAGCCGGTGAGACGTTGCCACTACTTACTAATATTGTGATGTTATGCAGAAATATGAGCTTCAACAAGAAATATACACGATATCACGGTGTGCTAAAAATTGTAAGATTGGAGGCTACGGGTGTTCACCTAATATGTTACGCTCGGTAAACAGTGTTACTCTGTAGTCAAAAACGTTTGGGAAAATTTGCGGTATCGATAGTATTTGGTTAGAGTTTCGTTCTAATATTAATCATACGAAAAATGAGAATACAGACGACCATTATTGCATTAATATTCTACACCTACCTGTTTGTTTACCGCAACTGACCTGACCTAATTTGACACCGTGATAACGTGTATTATGATTGGGTTGTGGTGACTGCACAGAGATCTGGACGACAGCACGTCACTGGACGACATTTCATTTGAGGCGCCCTCTGGTGGACCACGAGGCTCCAGTAACTCAGTGAACTTGTCGGTCGCTACGACGGACAGCAGTAGCAGCAGCAGCGGCTGTGAGCTGAGCAAAACCAAGGTCGGTCTACGTTGATAATAATAATACCCTTTGGAGTAGTAGTCGTACTGTGGCAACTTGTGTAACCTCATAGTGTTACGGTAGTCTACGTAAATAAGCAATGTATTTATATAGTGCCAAAGTCTCAGACGAGAATCAGGGAGCATTATGGGGGCCGCTAGGGGGCAGGATAGGCTGACTGAAAGTAGTACGTCTTAAGATGACGTCTGAAAGAACAGTATGTTTGGGATTGGCGGATGTGAAGAGATACAGTAATGAGTTCAATATTTTTGGTGCGGAGATGCGAAAAGCACCAGTGCCAAATGACGGGTTGTGTCGCGGAACATGTGACAACTGTGACATCCGTCATTCGTGTTTGTTTAGCAGGGTGATTTGGAAGTGTGATATGAAGACATCTATTGATGATGAAGCTCCAGCCTTACAAGGGCACGCTGCACTCTGTGCCCTGTGTGTTATCTGATATTAACCCTTTAAAGCCTACTGTTGCCATACGGGCGTCAGAGTTCCCGGATGTCAAAAATTACAAATGACGGCTTAACCCGGTCTGGCACATGATGCATTATAGCTGTACCCGTATGGCAACTGTAGGCTTTAAAGGGTTTAGTAAGTAATAAGTAAGAGTGTTTCTATGGCACAGTTAACGCAGGTCACACTGTGCCGTGGCCCTACTACCCAGAAGGAAATGTCTTAAACGACCGCCTAAACTGCCTATAGGACAAGTCAGGTTGTCTTATGTGAGACGACAAACTGTTCCAGAGCCGAGGTGCTGTTGCAGCGAATGTACTATTGCCAAAAGAACTTTGTGTGCGACCAGCGTTTTGAGTGCTTGAGTGACACTGCATTGTGTGTTGATGCGGTGTAGAGTTCTACCGAGGTGTCGACGCTCGCTGACGATTTCTCCAGCACGTTGACGGTGTCAGACAAGGTGGTCGCGGGTGATGAAGCCAGTCAGAAAGTTTCATCGATTGACAGTCATGATCGAGATGGTTGGCAGAAGACGGAGGATGTCGTCGCCAGTAAACCTCACCTGATATCACATGTTGACAGCGAAGGTATTTACATTGATTCACTGATGTGTAGTAACTTGTTGTCGATTGTTAGTCGTGTGAGAGTTTGTGTTCATTCAGTCAGCATCACTGTTTGCCTTTAATAAGCCGTCCTCCACCAAAGTTGCAGGGCCCTCCGAGTCTACAATTTAACCCCATAATTCGCATGCTAAAACCCTTTGACCTACACATGGCCAGGTGACGATGAATTCTAGGCGTAAAGTAAAGTAAAGTATACGTCGATTTGTATAGCACATATACGTTAATAAACCTCTAATGCGCTCGTGAGATCACTTGTCATACGTGATCACACAGTGTTACCTGCCACCCGACAGAGATGATTCTCACGCCTTTACCCCAACGTATTGCCGGTACTAATTTATCAACCCCGGAAGGATGAAAGGCTGAGTTGACCTAGGGGGAGAAGGGGTGGAATCACAGTTGGTGATATGAGCCACGATGAGTGCCATTCTGGTTTGTAAAGTGTTATTGTGATGTCATGTCTGTTACATGACATCATGTCGTTGTTCCGTTGTGTGACGGACCGTTTAGTGGTGGTTGCTGGTTTGACTGCTGTTGACATTGCTGTGACCTGTGTGTCAGCTGTCAGTCACCGCCCACAGCGGGCCAATGATATGGTCACCGTAGGTCTGGTATCATTCGGCTGAGATGACTGAGCAGTAGGAGCTCAAGGCCAGTGACACAGAGACGAGCTCCTCCTTGACTCCAGGACGATGGCTGGTCATGTTCTGTGTGGCTGTACAACATGCTGCTGTTGCTGCTGTCAATGATTTGTGTTGTGCTGTTGTGACAGGCTCTAGTTCCGACGTCAGCGGACTTGGTTTAGACGGATCTTCAGTCGACAAGAGCAGAAACAGTTTCAGGTCAGTGTCTGTGTCTGTCTGTGTGCTTGTCTGTCTTGTCTCTCTGTATGGTTCTATTGTTGCTTCTGACATATATTAAGTAGGGCTGCAGATTAATCACTTTAATGCCACGATTAATGCAATTAATGATTAATTTCAGTGAAAGTTTTTAATCTTGATTAATGGTGGATTTTTGGCGTCATATCTTTTGGTTGTGTGTGTGTGTTTAATTAATGTGGAAAGTCGGTAGATCATGGTGATTCAGTCATCACTGTTGAATTCACCCTCATCAGCCTTATAAACTATTCGTTAAGCTGCCAGTTCGGCAACCACCATCCACTAAAACATTTTCATAACCATTCAATATTTATTTTCTACTCGTTAATCTGCTACTTTGGCAATTTTGTGGCAGACTTCTTAGCGGGATTGTCATTGCATATCTTCACAACTGAAATTGTTGAACGAAAGGACCATCAAAAACTTATGACAGACCAAAATAATTTGACAACATGTGATTTTATTGCGATTAGTCCATGATTTTAAAAAAAACTAATTGTCGTGCAGCCCCAATATTAAGCATGCTGTGTACCAGCTAATCACAGCAGCAGCAGCAGCAGCGGCGGCTGAATGGTTGTCCATCCATCCTCATCTCCTGTTATTCAGAGTTCTTTGTGATGATGCTAGCAAACCAAGGCAGAATGAAGCATTGTCCAACCTCAGCTTTATCTTTAACTGCTTATGGAGTGCACTTGTTATGTGTGTAATGTACACTTAGTTTAATTAGGTTCAATTTGACACCATTGAACTACTGTGAACTCACAGTGTATGATCACATGACGATCCATCCATGTAACCTCTGCAACAGTGTCAGCATGCATGAGTCGTTTTCAAATAACTTTCCGCACAACATTTGAAACTGCCCACCCTCCCACACAGGTATTGACTTCAGTGAACCAACACTTGGTGGAGTCATTCAGTGACTAAAGAAGCAATAAGTAATTCCCGCCCCGCCCCGCCAAGTTGGTGTCTATTGGTATTGATATTGACAAAATTGTACTGCGTCACTTGTCAGGAAGAACTGTGCATCTAAAACAATGGAAATGGCTGAATCTAAGCTGTATAGCATTTGACAGTGTGACGTGTCAGAGTAACATGTACTTTTAGACACTTGATGATGTATGTTGTGCTTAAATGTGGCCAGTGAGTTGGAGTCTGGTCTTTAATGTGCTACAGGAAATGGCTGACAAATCCAAAGCGCAAGACGAACCACGGAAGGACGGAAAAGAACGGTGGAGAACCGTCGACTGTTGACGTGGACCAGCAGGGAAAACCCGAGAAAAAGATGAGCACCTTCTACATGCCGCTGGTAAGAGACAGACTCGCTGGACATTGATATTGTTTCATTTGTTCACATACAGGTCAAGTTGATTTTTGTGTTGAAAGTGATGAATATGTATGCTGGAAGTTCTCGCATATATCACCAATGAAGACTGTCTGTCGCAAGCTTTAGGCGTTAGTAGAATATGCAGACATTGTGTGTTAGTGTGCAAGGAGATGTGTTGAAAAGTACGGCAGTCGTCAGAACTGACTGTTTAGTGCTGGGGTTGTTGAACATGTGAGGAGTTGTCTTAGTTATTGTTCAAGAATGTGTGGATGGACATATTCTGGCATTTGAGTCTTCACTATTTTGGATGTATCAACACCATTAATGGCCACAGATGGTACACTGCTATCCGACAAGGCTTCTGTTATGGTGAGATTGCAAGACCACTTTACCACTCTGCTAAACCGACCTTTGCATTCTCCTCCCTCAGCTTTACTCTCAGAAACAGCTGCATCTACACCTGATCCTCTCATTGAGACTTTCCCACCCACACTAATTGAGACATACCTGCAAACAAGATAAAGGCATGCAAGGCAAGTAGTGTCTACTCAGAATATATCTTATGGTGGCACTGAAGCTTTGAGAACATTACACGACATCTTCACTTGTGTCTGGGAGGGCGAAGTTATCCAGGAGGAGTGGCACCAATTATTCCACTGGAAAGGATCCAGATCAGACTGCAGCAATTACAGAGGAATAACTCTGCTTTCAATGCCAGGGACGGTGTTTGCATATGTCATCCTAGCAAGAATTAGACCAACCTTGTCGGCACACATACAAACAGAGTACAGTCAGTACAGAACGCCGCTGCACATCTGGTCACCGGCAGTTAAAGGGTCGACTGTGCGATGCCCATATTGTGCCAGTTACACTGGCTGCTGGTGCGACAGCACATAGAGTTCAAGATCATAGGCTTCGTCTACCAGTCTTTTACTGACCAGCTACCTGTGTACCTTGCCGACGACTGTCGCCTGGTAACAGAGTCAAACTGTCGCCAGGTGTGTTCCTCCGATGCTCCAACATGCGTCATTCCACGGATGCGTACTTGGTTCAGTGACAGAAGTTTCTCTGCTGTCGTCCTGCGCCTGTGGAACGCCATACCGTTGGCACTACGACATCCAGATCTTACTTAACCTTGACTGTTCTAACGTAGACTTAAAAATGCACTTGTTCTGTTTTTAGCCGACCGTACTTACGGTCGCGCTTATGCTACAGTGTTGCGTTTGTCGTCGTCGTCTGTCGTCTGTGACGTTACGTATTGTGGCTAAACGGTGCGTCCTAGAGCAAAAGTTACTATTGAGAGCCTATAGGAAGTCGTATATGAGAAATTGATTGGTACCAAAATAAATGACTTTGACCTTCATTTAGAGGTCGTATCAAGGTCACGTCAACCATTGCGTTACATTTGATGTTGAATATCTCCGAAACCGTTAGAGGTTTGGTTCCAAAGGACTACCAATAGGAAATGGCATATGGGCTATCGAATGGTCACGTGACCGATGACGTCACGTGACCTTGAAAGGTCGAACTCGTTGTGACCCCAATACGCTTAGAGCGCAATATCTTGAAAACGGCTGGATTTAGAGACTCTGTTCCAAAGAACCACCAATAGGAAATGGCATATGGACTATCAAATGGTCACATGACAGATGACATCACATGACCCCCAAAGGTACTGTGAGGCAGTACGGCCGGCTATCCTAGCGACAGCTTAGCTTCTTGTTTTGGTTCAGGCCATGGCGCGTAGTGACCCGTGGTCGTTCCACGTGTGATCCTGTAGTAACTTTAAACATCATTGTGCAGCAAAACTATGATCATCTGACTTACGTGGCCTATGTCAATTTACATGCTGCTTTTGATTCGTTCAGCCGATCGTCGCTTTGGTTACTGCTGACCTGGCTCACGATACCGGACAAGATAGTCCGATTAATTAGCGCTCTGTAAAGCAGTTTGTGTCAGTTATGTTCATGCATCCCAATCTGAGATTGCTTGGTTCATGATTTAATCTGGAGTTCACTAAGAGAGTGTGTTGGTGCCAGTCTCGGGCACTAAGGTCTCGTTGTATAAGCTGTGTTTTTTAGTTTACCATTATGAACAAGAAAGCCAGCTTGCTATCGCTAACGGGTTGCACGCCCGCCGATGCAGTGAATTTTGAGTTAAAATAACAGCAAAAGCATGTCATGTCACTGCCAAGATGTATCGACAGTCGTTGAGATATACAATTCGGGCAGTTGTAACAGAAAACGCCAATGTGGGCGTGATGTTGTTTGTCGCATTACTAAGCATTGTCGTCGAACCACGTTTGCCAGCACTGGGTAGTCGAACAAGTTTATAGCACCTTGATGCCAAATGCCAATTGTAAGTGCATATGCAACTTCATATTAGTCATTAATAGTAACTTAGGACGAATCTCCTACCATTTTCGAGATATTGGCACATAAAGCTAGAAAATAGCTTGTTCTCCCCACTCAACCCTTGTTTAACGCCCCCTAGCAGAGGAACGCCCAGCAATATCAATGCAATCTATGCATCGCTGAAAAGTACATTTAGTGGGCTACAATTCTGTTGCTGACAATATGGGTCTGTCTTCATTTGTTTAGCCGTTGTTGCCTCCCAAATCTGCGAAATCGTGCAACATTTCGAGAAAATTCAGACTTATAGCAGTTCAAGGTCGTCCAAGTTCATCGATCTTGGTGCAAATCGGCAGCGTATGTGTAACTTCCTGTTAGTCATTCATAGTAACTGTGGACGTATATCCTACAGTTTTCGAGATATTGATGCATTCAGCTTGAAAATAGCTTGTTTTCTTCCACCCCTCCCTTACATCATGCCCCCACTCAGTGGGAACCCATGACAATTTCTGGATGAAACTCTGCAAAATAAAGGGAAGGACTACCGTGTGGTGAAAATTTTATAATCCTAACTTCAGCTGCTTTTTAATGATCAGCCCATGTGACGGACAGACAGACAGACAGGCGGGCGATAGCATATAGCACGCTAAGTGTATATAGATGTTGTCTGTCAGTTTTCCATTGCGATGCCATTCCGTACGCGGAAACAAGCGAAGTAACGAAGTAACGCTGACAGTAACGCTGGTACTCAGCTCTGGCAGTAGCGTATAGCGGACTGGACTGTACATACGTACATGGTGTCACAGAAAAAAGTGGAACGTACATGCATTGCATGTAACGTAATGTAATGCATGTATGTTCCACGGTTTTTTCTGCGCCACGCTGTGTATAGTTTCTGGAGTGCTGTGATGACATAGTGTGTTGACTATGATAATATGTGGTCGTTGTTCCGGTTGTCACCGCCTGTCACTTCCCCCCCCCCGTGCTCTCTCCCGACCCACTGCAGTGTATACTGTGGCTGGTGTCGCCCGCCTGCCGTCGCTTGATACTCGTGGTAGTCGTGGCCCCGGCAGTCCAGTGCCGCCCATTAGTGCTGGGTCGTTTTAATCGATTAAACCAACCGATTAGTTCTCCCGGTGTGGTCGATCGTAGCGTGTCTGCATTCCTGCTGATGCTGACTGCAATGGTCAGACTGCGACCAGGTTGACGGAGGATCCTCCATGTGGCTGGTCCAGTTGTCTGGAACAGCTGTTCTTCACCAGCGAGATAAAGAACGATCTGCTGGAGCTGTTGGTGACAAAGGAGGGTATGGTCTGAATGGCTAATATGACAGAAACTTCGTGCTTGGACTCGGCTTCATGACCTACTGTTTGCCATCACACACTTTCATACAGTGTCTCAAGACTTATCTATTCAGTCAGTATTTTGAGCACAAACAACACCCTGTGTTAGCGCGCAACAGCACAGCATATATGCTTAGTGCGCTGTATGCTATCGTCCGTCCGTCCTTCACACGGGTGGATCACTTAAAAACGGTTGAAGTTAGGATTATGACATTTTCACCGTACAGTAGCCCCATCGCTCTTGTTTTTACGGGATAAGTTTCATCCAGATTTTCTAACGAGTTCCCCAGAGAGGGGGCATCAAACAAGGGAGGGATGGGAAACCCGCCATTTTCTAGCTTTAAAGGTCAATATCTTGTAAACGTTAGGAGATAGTCCAAAGTTACCATTAATGACTAATAGGAAGTCGCATATGCGCTTTCGATTGACACCAAGATCGATGACTTTGGATGACCTTGAACTGCTATATGTTCGAATTCTCGCGGAATTTCGCTGGGTTTCGCAGATTTGGAAGGCAATAACTGCTAAACGAATGAAGATAGACCCGTATTGTCGGCGACAGCGTTGTAACCCACTGAATGTACTTTTCCTTGCGTTGATTTGCCGTTGATTTCTTCGCTAGTGGTCTTAATACATGCACTGCTGTCGCGCGCTTACCTTAGCATTAGCTAGGCTTTCTTGTACATTGGGTTACTTTACAGGAGTGAGCGTATGGATGAGTTGACTGGGCTTGCTGATACTGGAGGGGATCGATCATATGATTGAGTGAATGATGCTAAACGATTCACCAGGTGTCGCTAGTCGATATAGCACATGTCATCGTGGCGTATCGGTCTATTGAGCGTCGGTGAGATGCGATGTTGGGCACAGCTCTAAGCTGCTGGTGACTGCTAGTCGAGCTATATTACGATCAGTCGCCGACCGACCTACCGACCGATGAAAGGCAATGGATGGCGTCGAGTTGACTGAATGAGTGACATGTTAACTGGTGTGATCGGTGAAGACGGATCGATTGTGATTGATTTGATCCAGTGTGCGGTGACAAGCGGCTGAACTAGTGTCTGAATCAGTCGAGTAGGGGTGTCACGAAACACCGCACCGCGCTGAAATATAGTTAAAACATCCAGACGATGGTGCTTGGGTTTTTACCCGCGCGACGCTATGCTAGCGCGGGTAATAGGTACAGCAACGTGTCCGTCTGTCCGTCTGTCTGTCACGCGCTGGTATTGTGTCAAAACGAAGAAAGCTAGCTGCATGATTTCTTCACCATCTGATAGCCCCAAGACTCTAGTTTTCTGACGCCAAATTTCATCACCAAATTCTAAGGGGTTCCCCCCGAAGGGGGGGCTCAAACAAGGGTCGGTCGGAAAAATTCAGCGATTTTCTGGCTTTAAGCGTCAATATCTCGAAAACGGTAGCAGATACGGCCAAAGTTACTATTAGTGACTAATAAGAAGTCGTACATGGGCTTTCGATTGACACCAAGATCGATGACCTTGGATGACCTTGA
>Ga0056114_1001269_pt1 | contig 11191 bp, 10 predicted proteins | sample WorMetHERISLAND1_FD_77005 | JGI IMG/M metagenome (GOLD analysis project Ga0056114, IMG submission 77005) | Marine gutless worms symbiont microbial communities from Max Planck institute for Marine Microbiology, Germany - Olavius loisae HERON... ...
AGTTCAAGGAGTTGTTAATTGCCACGTGTTATGTCACAGCTCACTACATGCTCTTCTCATGGATGAGGCAGCAATGACGAAGAAGCTGGTTTCACTGCTTACATCGTAACTACAAATGATTGTTGGTCAGTGTAGTACAGGAGGTCATATCTGGGAGTGACAGTGCACTGGATAGATGCTGATACACTGCAGCGACAATATGCATACCCGTCACTATGTGTCTTAATGGCAGTCGACGTTCTGGCATCTGAAATGGATGACGTGCACACAGAATACGACATTTGAAAGAAAATCGTCCACATCACTAGAGATAATGGCTCGAATTTTGTCAAAGCATTCAAAGCGTGCTACATTTCACTATGTGGACCAGTGGACTATAGGCTAGTGGTAACTGGTCGTACATGCAGCAAACACTAGGCCACTCTATCATCATCGCCAGTGTTAGTGGTGAGTCAGACATGGTCACGCTTGGCTTGCAGTACGGTCAATTTCCGTCATTATATCCTTATTCTTTGCACATTAAATGAGTTCATATATTGGAGCATTACAGTGGCCGACCAAGCTGTGACAGTGTGTATGTGTTTTGCAAGTAGTGCAATTCCACGGCAGCAGAAGTGATCACGTTGGCAGTGATTGAGAGTGAAGATGATACTGCAGATGCTCTCAGACAGGGCAAGTCCCAATCCGACAGTAACTACTTGCTCCTGCCGCATCAGTGCTGCACGTGCCACACCCTAAACTTGATCACGGCGACTGATGCAGAAACAGCCAAAAGTAACCCTGGCTACAAGAAGATTTATCAACTGACATTTGGAAAATGTCAAGGCCTGTGAAATAAACATGAGCATTCCACACTTGCAGTGGAAGCTGTGATCAATGTCTACGACCTGGTCAAAGCAACTCGTTGGAGCTCAAGTGTTCCTTGCAGTGGAGCGAATGGTCCGGCTCATGAAAGACCAAGGAGATGGTGAATTACGAAAGCTGTGCAGCAAGCTTGATGATCCGAAGTTCACTACAACTAAAAAAAGCATTTCTGGAGGAAGCCAGTCATGCAAACCTCAACATTTTTCAGTCACAAACAAAAATGTTAACAGGGTATTTGCTGCTAACGATCATCATCCTTCAAGCACAGCTCAACAGCGACTTATGTGGTCCCCTCGACAATGGACTGCTGTCAGCGATCGACTGATGCTTCGAAGGAATCTTCAAAGACAAGGCCATCGCTGCTGCAATACTGCATCCACAGTTTCACACCACCTGGACCGACAACCACTCTGTCAAAGAGCTCAACGTCCAGCACATCATCTTCTACACCATAACCATAAGGTAAAACTACAGACCACAATTCATTGTATAGCCACGTTTTGTCAGTAACGCAGTGATGAAAATAAGGTGATTCGCATCGCAAAATGCGACACATTTTCGGGTGTTTGCGAATCAATTCAATAACTTGGCGCATTCAGGTGCGAATCATTTAGTACGCGGGAACGTCAGCATCAGATTTATAAGCATCCGATAAGGTAGCCTACAGAGATTGCTGGCGTCGTCCGTGGACAGATATTTCCGGGCGAAATGCAGGCGACCAAGCAGCAGGCCGTATGGCCAAGCGCCAAGGACGAAGAAACCGAAGCTTCAAGAGGAGGCGATTGGTGATGTGTCTCCGCAGTCTGCAGAGCCCACTAACACTGCAGAATGTGACAGTGACAGTGACATTGAGTGTATATAGGCCAAACGTTATCTTTACGCTAAGTAGGCCCTATGTTTATTTATATAGATTGACAACCAAGTGGTAAACTTGTGCTGTGCTGCATATTCCATGATAAGTCTTATAGTAATATACACCGTGATTCATAAAATTGGGACCCCTTTGTATTTTTGCAATAACTTTTTCAAATGTTGGTCGATTTGAATAAAAATTACATCACTGTATTCGTTAGGAAATTTGCTTTCAGGCGATGTTGTCTGCAATTGCATATTTCATAAATATTCTTTGTATGGCGTAATGTAATTGCAGCTACAAAATGTTCTGTTACAGAATTTGTTGCAGTTGTGAATATTGTTTGATAGTTGATAAAGATTGATTTGCCATTTTTTGTTTTGCTAATCAATTTTGGTTGATTGCTAATCAATTTGAAATCTTGGAGCAAAAATGCTATCACTTTGAAAAGTCTATTTTCATCGCTGCAGTAACGTAATGTAAGATTTAGAGTGTATGTGATGGCAAATAAATAGCGGTGAACAGGACTAGCAAATTGAGATACTGCAATTGCAAGTATGTTAAGTACTAAGTAAGTAGGTTGTGCGCTCCCTTAGTGAAATAATACAAGATACAAGTTACCTGACATTTGACAACTTTTTAATTCACACAATCTGCTGGAGGACCTCTATGCACGTAATATCTACGCAATTGCCACAGTTCGTTCTAATCGGAAAGGACACGAGTGCAGAAGGGCGAATTCAAGTGGAGGTCGAAGCAGCATACTACATACCTTCAGTGGACGGACACCAAACCGTTCACATCCTGACAACTGCTTTTGGTTCATCAGAAGCATGTCACATATGTCTTCACTATTTAACAAAATGGTGTCTTTGTGTGAGTGTCATTCTCACTTTTGTCAAAGTCTAATGTGTCATTCTCATAGAAACCTCTAATGCACTGTTGTCACTAAAAATGTGAATTTTTTGCAATCTTATTACTGTGCTGTTTTGCTGTTATTATAGGTGCAAAGAAGACAAAGAGATGGATCTACAGTTGCAGTGTCATGCCCAGCAGCCATCTGTCAGTACACAAAACAAATGGGTGGCGTGGATCGGCTAGATCATTGCCGAGGCAGCTACAGTGTGAGCAAAAAGATCAAGGCGTTGGTTGCTAAGGATTTTTTGTTTCACTCTTGACTGATCTATAGTCAATGCCTACCGGAATATTCTCCACAGCTCTGTTCATCCAGAGACAGTTTTACCATGTTCCAGTTTAAAGTTCTGCTTTTTCGTGCTCTCCTATGCAACTACTCATCTCGGGACAGGCGGTCAAAACTGAGTGGCCGACACTTCGTCGGAAGGCACAGTACACACAAGGCTGTAATGCAGAAGAATCCAAAAGCACCAGACGAAGTCAGACTGAAGTCAGTCGGAGTTCATATGCCTCAGGCATTGGATTCATTTCACCGATGCAGACTTTGCAGTTCGTGAAGAAACAACAAATGCTCAAAAATTCAGTGTGACACTTGTGGTGTGGCCTTGTGTATCACACCATGTGTTGCCGATTTTCACAGCCATTAGACTGAAACTGACTGAATTTTATTTGTTTGTATTTGTTGCAGTGAATGAGAGTATTGCTTAGGCCTATAACAGGCAGTGGCAACTATGTTGCCACATATGGATTGTGATAAATGGGCGGTGGCATTCATGTGACTTTTTTTGTGAATTTTTATGAATAAAACTGAGACGTCTAATACATGTCCTTATGACCCACCAAAAATGTACATACATTTGGTTTACCGGTACTACTTTTGGGCACCTATGCCTTATAAAGGGTTAAGTAAGTCTAAATACGATCGTATTTTTGTTCACAATGCCAGCAAGATTTTGGGGGCAGCGACAATGCAAAAATGAGGGGCAACAGTTGTGTGTATGGATGTGAGGCGAGTATTAGATCGTATTATTACAGACCAGTGCTTGAATCATGTCTTTATACAACATTTATGGTTTATCAGTTTATTCTGCAAAGCAACTGTCGATGTGACTGCTGTAGAACGATCAGCTGATGCGACATGCCGCAGATGGATGACAAACCTTTCTTCACTCGTTGCCCAAACATTGTGTCCACAGCTTCAACTGATGAGTGACCTGACCCAGATCCACAACACGTCATCGACCGAGACTTGAAGCATTGCAGCCTTGCCAGCATTGAAAGTGCTGTTACTTCGCCTAAACACACCACTAGCAGCTAGTGCAGTCACTGAACGCCTTGTTCAGTTGTGCCAGACTGATGATGAATAGCCGACATGTCTGACAGCCTCTTTGATGACCTTGTCCAAGGACTTTGTCCTGCTGAAAAAAAACAAGTCGCTGTGGAGTTCAGAGTGACTATGCGTGAATAGTATTCTGTGTATTGACTGTAGTCTGACTGCTTTGACTTTCAAAATGATGTTACTGTCTTGGAGTGTGAGAACAGTGGAGCAGTCAAGCTTGCGAGGAATCCAGAGTTTCATAAATAGTCAAAGCACACTGACATTCCATACCTCTGGATTCGCGAAAGATGATGACTTCAGCTTACAGCATATTGCTGGAGATGATCAGATTGCTGACGATGTGCAGCAGAATGGCAGAAAACAACAGAGGATGCCGAATTCAAAATTGCTGAAGCATGCAGTGACTTCCTGAATGAAGACTGGCAAAATATTCCAGATGATTTATTTTGGCTTTCATGTGTCATGCTACCAATGATACATTGACAGAAAGAGAATCAGTGGCGGTTCTAAGCTAGGGCTGGGGGCCACACCCCCAGTTTCATGGCCACACAACGGATGCAAGATGCTTCATTGTCAAATTTCAAAGAGTATCACCAGTCACCAGTAATGCTACATGTATTCTGTCACCTTCCTGAGTCCTGTGCAAACAACTAAAGACATCATAACGATTTCTTTGATAGCCCTGTCATTCTAGTACACTGACACTAAATTTCGTGCAGATCGTCCAACAGCAATATCTCCATGAGTGAGGTATGAATAAGTGGGCTTTCACCCCAAAACTCATAAAGACAGTGATTGTCTGCAGAGGCATTTTCAGCTCTAAAATGCACCAGAAATCGTTTGACGGTGGTCGGATCTGCTGGAGCTTGAGTGCTCCCCCATACCTTGTCGCAATAAAGGAACGCCTACCGGTACTTCTAAGGGGTAGAGGAAATCTGCTCAAACAAGCATCTACAGCGACGACATCACTCAGTCTGTCGTTCTGAACTTCTGACCTGAAACCGAGTTGTCATCAAAGCAAAACGAGCAAAGCAATGCAGAATATGGCACCGGCCAAAAATGAGGCATACCGACGTCACTGAGGTCGACGTACTATTAGTAAGTTACCTTATGCACAAAAAGGCAGTAAAAGCTGTTTGAGATAGCTATGCAGCTTTGCATCATAGCTTTACAATGCAGCTGGTGATATGAGCAAAACATCCAAAGTACAAGCAAAATTTGCTGGTCTTGTCGGACAACTGGAAAGTGGGACATTCCTTCAAAACCTTGCCTTGATGCATTGTAAGATCTCTCAGATTTATCTGAGGCGGTGGCCTTCCAGTCTTCAACTATGTCAATGTCACAAGCACATCGATTAACTCTGCGACAGATAGATGTATTCAAAGGTCGCGAGGAAACAGCTGGTGAATGTGTTCCAATAGCTGTGAATGCTGTTGAACAGGGAGTATACACTACAGTGACATAACGCTGGCAAATCTACAGAACTGGTCAATCGAGCACAATTCTATCAGGCGTTTGTTGACGACTGCCACAGAAGGACAAATCACTTTGTGGTCTAATCAGCAGTGTCCTGCCACAGCAGTGGCCTGAGACATTGTTGCCAGTACACAGTGAATGTGAACTTAAAGCACTCTGCCAGCGGTTTCTTATCCCATTCAATGGTGAATTGAAGACTGATCATATCGGGACTACAAAGATACCAAGAGCTGTGCTGTGGAGTAGACCATGAGACGTGTGTGACACTGCCAGTCAGTACAGCCGAATGTGAGATGGGCTTCAATTGAATAAACCTAGTTTGCAATGAATTCTGAAGCACCATCACAGTGAAGCACTTGTCATCTTTGATGTTTGTATCCCTTGTTGGTCCTCCACTGCGTGTGTGGAACCCTGAACCACACGTATGGTCGTGGCTGGCTTCTTGGCGACGAAATGTGGCTGCAACTAACTGCACCAGCCATAGAGAGATCGAGAGGCCAGTGCAGATCCAGCCAGACAGTTTGTGTGAAAGTTGTTGCAATTGAATTCAATGACACTGATAACTATGTCTGCTGTCATAAGAATCATGCTGGTGGTGTCGCATCTAGGCTGCCGTGTCAGCAACTGGACAACTGAGAGGAGGTTAATGTTGAATCTTTGTGGCTGTTGTATTGGGATAAACAAATGCCACGTCAGACAGCACATACAGTTAAAACAACCCTGCCTGAGTCCAGACAACAGAATGATGATTTCACATATTCTTGACAAAATAGATGAACTTACATGAAAGCACGCAAGATGTCAAGAGCCTCAAAAAGAAGTCTTGCTGGATACGATCTACACAAACATCGGCGACTGGTATAATGCTTCATTCACCGCTCCAGTGCTGGGGAAATCTGATCATCTGTCAGTTATAATGCAGCCAGCATGTCATAGTCAAGCAGGCGGTCAAACTGTTGTTACTGTGTGCACAGCGACTGTCTTCGAAGAACTGCACAATATTAACTGGACTGCACTGTATGGCTTGGACTTGTATGAAGGTATGATCACCATGTTTTACTGAAACACAGGATAAACTCTTGCAATATCGGACAGACTAGCGCCACTCAACTGACCTACCATGGGTAACTGACTATTTCAGGTGATTAATTCGATGTCGGCAGCACAATGGATCAATAGAGACAGTTGCAAGTACCGAAGTTTGCGAAACAATGTGAATTGTACCGTAGCCGAACTGTGCAGATGTTTTTATGTAGTCAAGCGAAGAGGCCTGCAGATTTGTGATAGTCGGACTTGCTGGAAAGACACTCACCAGTTTACTGGCCAGAAGTCACCGTCTGCTGACATAATGGGAATGGCCAATCAGGTGGCAGCTTGCCAGAGCTGCTGCAGAAATCAACACATTCTTCCAGAGTGTGTCCAGCCATACAATCACACATCAGAATGTAATCATACAACGACTGCCAGATGACAAGACTCCACCAGCGTGCTGCTCCACTACTTGTATCAGACATCAGCGACGTGAAGTGAAGACTGTCAAACAACAACGTCTGGAAGACATGCCATCACGACCAGATCAACTGCCACACTGGGTGCTGCGTAACATGGCAGGACAAATGTGTGTCACCAGAAGGACTTGTACCTAGACGGTGGAGACAAGCCAACGTGATTCCTGTGCCTAAAGCGCGCCCTTCACTGACCGCAGAGAACAATCTGTGGCCGACTTTATGGACAACATCACTTTGAAGCAGCTAGAAGCACTTGTTTGCCGCCAGATACTACACACAGACACTGCACATGCACTGGGCGAAATGTCTCCTATCTCGCACAAATCTTGCTAGTTACCTATGAAATGCTCGCCGTAATGCTTAATTCATAACAAACTTCATAGAAAAATAATGAGCAATACAAATTCTTCACGTGAATGCTTCAGCATCTGACATCCACAATTATTATTATCAACAATGAGTGAGACGATACTTTTCGTTCTGATCTGAAGGTCTTTAAGAGCAGACACGATGTCAATAGTGTACAGAGACGGATGTTTGCGCAGCATTGTCTGCAGAGCTACTATGACAGCCTGAAGCCTCACACTCAGCTCCTTTGACACATCAGCTGGACTGCAGCCTGCCACATGACATGACAACAGCCTCGATGTCAAACAACTGGACAAAATATTGTCACTTCACTTTGTGGTACTGTATGCAAAGTTCTGCACTATGACATCATCATCATCATCATCATATTCGGCAGTGTGTAGCTCCGCTTGCTGCCAATAGTCTCCACTATGACAAAGTAATTAAAATCAGCATCAGTTATATCAACAACAGTAACAACATCAGACACATCCAGCCATTAATATTAGTAGATTACACCTAATATTTTAACTAAATTAGAGACATTAAATGAAAAATCTAGATATTTATCATGACTGATGACTTCTACTGCCAATTCACCCTGCTAATTTCATTATTAAAAATCAAACAATCAAACTGTTTATACCAGAGTTTTTAGCGCATTGTATGCTACATGTATCATCCGTTTGTGCGTCTGTCATAAGTCAAAAACAGGTGATGTTAGGCTCATACAACTTTCACCATAGGCCACAGTAGCCCCATCCCTTTAGTTTTGTGAGATAAGTTTCAGCCAGAAATTCTGACGAGTTCCCCTGAGTGGGAGCATCAAACAGGGTAGGGAAAATAAGCTAGTTTCTAGCTTTATGTGTCACTATCTGAAGAACAGTATGAGATACACCAAAATAGGACGTTGCATGTGCATTTTCGATTGGCAACAAGATCGATGACCTTGGATGACCTTGAACTGCTATAAGTTTCAATTTTTGTCAGAATTTCGCGTGATGTCACAGATTTGGGAGGCAACAAAGGCAAAATGAATGAAGGCAGACCAGTATTGTCAACGACAGAACTGTAGCCCACTAAATGTACTTTTCAGTGATACATAGGTGAGGTGGGAAATGAAACCATCTTTCAATGACATATAGTCTGACTAGCAATAATTGGGACACTAATTGCTCAAGTTATTGTAGAACATGTAGTCACATGTTTTTATCTGAGACACAGTGTAGATCAGTTGGTGAGTTTGACAACTGACATACAAATTCGCGATTTCTGGCCAATAACTAGCTCTATCATGGAAACGAAGCAAGGTAAAACCATAGTTACCATGGAACACAAACAAATTGCGTATGATCTATCAAACTATATCAAAATGGAACTGTCTTTCCTCAATGCAAAAGGATGTTGCAAATTTCTAAGTACACCTTTGTCTCAGACCATTTCTGAAATACACTGACTTATTGGCCAAAAATTGTGATATTTTTAAACACCTCAAGTACTCTCAACACATTCGTTAAGGTTAATCCCGTCAGTATTTTATAACAGAGATGAGTTTACAGAAGACTCTAATAATGGATAACCTAGTTGCAAAACAATTTTGACGACAAGTTTAACCTTTTTGACACAAGTACAACAAGTGTGTCACACAGAACGACACATGTAAAGGTAATATCAATATCGGACGTGCACAAAATGGGGCATTTGATGTCCCATCAACTAGTCTGGACATGAGACAAAGTGGCTAAAAAACGGGACATCCTGTCAAAAATGGGACAGGTGGCAACAGTACATAACGGATCAAGCGTTCTGTGCTAGGAATATTCTCACCATAAACTGAGGAAAAGACATCACGCAGACTCTGAATGGACCACATCACTGGCTCGATGTCAGCATCAATTGCTATAATCTCCTGCCACTCAACGTCATCTTCAGTGTGGCTTTCAGTGGCCAATGACGACATTTCAGTGAACCAACACGTCAGTAACTAACAACATCAGCAGTGTTATGTTATGTTATGTTATGTCATGTTAAGTTACGCTGAACATCTTCAGTCTGCTGAACTAATGAGTGTCTAACAAATAAGCTAAACACAGCAAATTACACTAAATAAATACTTACTGTGTATTATCAAAGGCTATATCTACCACATGTACTGTGTCAGTTAGAATTACACAATTTGTCAATTAAATCTGCAACCTATGCTAATATATTGCAGTATTACTACCCAGCATTTCTAAATATTCACTGACTTAAGCAGTTCAACAAATATCACAGTATTACATTTACAGCAAGGTAATTCCTAACTACAAATACAGTTTGTACGATACAGCAAATTTTTAAAAATATTTCAATTGTAGTTAGTAGCAGTATTGCTTCTTGTAGCATGTTTTACTTTGAAACTGAACATATACAGACACTGCAGATAATACTGGAGACTAGTCTTGTGTACGTGTATTTTGACATTCTATTTCTGACTATATGTAGGACCTGTAGTCATCCTGCTCATGTACGATGCAGCTGGCTAAACTAGCACTTAAATGGAAACATGTTAACCCTTTTAAAGATCATATTATTGAAAAAGCTTATAGTACATGTATGTAAGGAATTATCAAATGCAATTTTTATATTTATCACTCACAATTAATACAAGAAAGCCTAGTTAACGCCAGGTAAGCGCGTGACAGCCGTGTGTGTATGAAGACTTGTTTTTGCCATCTCAAAATTGTTTGACGCCCCCTAGCCGAGGAACGCCTTGCGATATCAACACAATCTATACATCGCTGAAAAGTACATTTAATGGGTTACAATTCCGTCGCTAACAATACGGGTCTGTCTTCATTTGTTTAACTGCTATTGCTTCCGAGACACGAGAAATGTCGCGAAATTCCAAGAAAATTTGACCTTACAGCAGTTCAAGGTCATCCAAGGTCATCGATCTTGGTGTCAATTGAAAGCCCATATGTGACTTCCTATTACCGTAAAACTTCGAATATAATACGCCATCGAATATAATACGCACCCCAACTTTATATTTGTGTCACAATGTAAAAATCTGTAGACCTATGTATAATACGCACCCCCATATCAGTACCCAAGAGGTCAGTATATCTGCCAAAAACGGCGTATCGCATTGCGTAATAAACACTGAGAGGTCGCACGTGCTAACTGGCATCAACGCTGCGGCGCAGCCTGTGATGGATGACAATAGCACGCAGACAGATCCATGACACAGACGTCCGCCAGTAAGGCGGGGCAGTGCTGGTACGTAGGCCTAACAGGTTGTCGGTTGATGCCTGCCCCCGTAGCAACAGATGGCACGGCGACTGGCGAGGGGAGGGGGTAGCAGAGCGGCAGACCACCCAGCATGTTAATGAGAGACTGGATACAGTATCTGTGTTGCTCACAGGCTATTTTACGCTGCTGCAAAATCAACAGTGGCGTGCTGGTCTCACGTCATTGACTGTAGCTGTTAGCTCCAGACGGAACGTGAGTGCGTGCACGCGTGTGTGAATGGGCTGTTATAAGTCAACAGTAGGGCTGTGCCACAGGTAATGCCTGTCCTCTTACCTATGGTGCCGTAGAACTGCCACCGCTTACACAGACCAAAAACAACACAAAAGCCAACAAACGCGAATTGTGTTGTGTCGTCAATTGTGTGAAGTGTTGTGTCGTGATCTGAGCCACTACACAACACAACACCCACAAAACAATAGTGATGGGCCGATGTCAATATCGCAAGCATCTCTGTGACCCGTTCTGGTCTGTCGGCCCGTCGTCTTTTAGTCAGACCAGTGAACGTAGCCTAACTGTCAACGTCGGTCAACTGGCACGCGGCCGGCTATAGCGCATCTGATGACTGCGACCGGCCAGGCGGCCAACGCTGTGGCC
>Ga0056114_1001270_pt1 | contig 11191 bp, 12 predicted proteins | sample WorMetHERISLAND1_FD_77005 | JGI IMG/M metagenome (GOLD analysis project Ga0056114, IMG submission 77005) | Marine gutless worms symbiont microbial communities from Max Planck institute for Marine Microbiology, Germany - Olavius loisae HERON... ...
CGTCGCGAGTGACACACTGTCACATTTCCGTCATGGACTCAAAACATTTTTATTTAGACAGTCATATCCTTCTATTCTGTTTTAGTTCTTAACCTTGTGGTCCTTGCAGTTTTTACTTAGGCCTCGTTAAAAATTTCTATGTAATGTAATGTAATCTCTGTGGTGGAACACATCGTCTTCTCCAGTTGTCTCTCTGTCTGTCTGTCAATCAGTTGCGCAAAACAGCTTTCAGCAATTGCAGTAAATCGACCATACTTGGCTTGTTTATAACATGAAACCCACAGGTAGGTAAACTGGTTAAGTTTCAGTAAGAAAATGAAAGGTCATGGTCGCTAGATTTATTAGTTTTGGACCTTATTTTCTTTGGCCTTGCGTTTTTATCAGCTGTTTACACATAACCAAACGTATGAAGGCGGTTCATGGGTCAAAGGTCAAAGTTACAAGAGGTCAAAATATTTTACATACATAATGTTGCTTAACAGTATGCTGTCAACTTTTTGTAGTTTTGCATTCTTTGCTGTTCATGAAGGAGAGTCGACCATGTGGTTGATACAGGTGTGTGTTAATTGACAATGATATTATTAGCAGGTTGAATGTGTTGTTCAGCTGAAGTAGTTGTTTGTGTTGCTCAGTTGTGATGTGATGTGATGTGTGTGTAGATGTATGATCAACACCTCAACAACCTGCAGTCATCCATCGGTCATCTGGAGTCCTCGTGGCATCAGCTGATTGATGCTGGATATCTGTCTGATGAAGACTCTGGCAAACGACAGGTTTCACATCATTATCATTATTATTACCATTTTTATCACTGTTCCTCGCCTTACAGCCCTTTCATGCTGTGGTCTGAGACCTCTGCTCGACCCACGTGGGCCCTTGTCTATAGAATAGGTCGAATCCACTTGCTTTAGCTTTATCGACAGATTTAATGTGTGCACACAGTAGCAGTTTCGTTATATTGGTAGTTAGGTTTTTATGTGTATTTGGTTATTGTTATGTTCAGTTATTAGCCCCGTGTGGGCTCGAGAGCATTAGAGCATTGTAGAGTAAGCCCACCTCGTTTCCCGGCGAAGTGTCATAAAAGGCGACTGAACCAGAGTAGTTCTGTTGCTGTGCTTTGCATTGTTTGCTTTTTCTCGGTTGTGTTCAGTTACTGTATTGTCTACATTTTAAATTTGTCTTTTTCCAGCGTGTACCAACGTGAATGGCACTATATAGCCTAATTGTGCTGATGTGCCGTTAAGAATCTACTCAGTCACTCACTCATATTTAGTTATTAGCTCGTTGATTGGTTGAGAATACTGGTCATGTTGTAGCGTCATCTGATGAGGTGATGTGTAGTTACACGCTTACTGCTACTGGTGACTGGTCCAATAACCTGTGTGGACGTGTGTATGTGTTGACAGATTGCTGACCTACGTAAGCACCTGATGCGTCTGTGTGACCTGGCCGGCAGTCGCAGAGAGGAGATTGACTCAACTCTGAGTCGACTGACGCAGTTCCAGAACTCATTGCAGTCGACAACTGAGAACATCGACAACCTTGTGGACACGGTGGCACGCACGCTGTCTCAGCCGATCGCAGACGATGTTCAAGCAATTCAGCGTGACCAGCAGCTCTTTGAGGTTTGTGGAACTAACATCTACCGTACATACTTATTGTGTTATAAAGCTGACAATTGGTCTAAGCGAAGGAAAGCCAAAGTGATTCCTTCATCTGTTCATAGTAGACCAACATCTTCCCAAGAAGTAAAGACTAGTGTCCAGTTATTCTTCACAGACTGAACACAAGGGATCACTCTTCTTTCTCAATGGAGTAGGCTGATGATTAAACAGTAAAAGATCAATAAGTGTCATGAGATATTTCTGTGAAAGTCTAAGTGCACACCTGATAAATTATTTATTAATTATTATTAATAATAAATTGACTGCCGACAGTGTTGAGTTTCTGTTGTGTTCATGACAGTCCATTGATGCGTGATCCTTCTGATGCTCATGTTCATGACAGTCCATTGATGCGTGATCCTTCTGATGCTCATGTTCATGACAGTCCATTGATGCGTGATCCTTCTGATGCTCATCACGAAAAATCCGATGGTTCTGGTGCGATATAGGATTGTGTGGCCACTTGTTTCGCGAGGCCATCAGCCATCTCATTTCCTGCCAGCCTGGCTGTGTCACACAGCAGTTGGAACACCAACAACTGCTGTAGAGTTGACAGTTTTGACATGGTCTCTTGTACCAGCTTCAGTGTCATTTTGACTGACGAGATTGATGGCTGCTTACAGTGTCATGACACTGTCTGGACAGGTTGCAGGGGCTTTATATGTAGTTTTTAACCCTTTAATAGCCACTGTTGCCGTATGGGTACAGCTATAAAGCATCCTGTGCCAGACCATCATTTGTAATTTTTGACATCCGGACACTCTGACACTCAGGGTGCGTCAGAGTGCCCGGATGTCAAAAATTACAAATGACGGCTTATCCCAGTCTGGCACGGTATGATTTATAGCTGTACCCATATGGCAACAGTGATCATCAAAGAGTTAAATATTTTTTGATGATAATGTTACATAGTCTAGTATAGTCTGTATGTTCTTGCTAAATGTCGGCCGGGCGGTGTGTGACTGACCCTGTGAACTGCTGTCGGTGATGTAGGAGTTCCAGAAGGACCGAGTGGAGCCGGTGAGGAAGATGTGTGATGAGACGAGACGTGTTGGTCAGGCGTTGATCCAGTCGGCTGCAGCTGGCGTGAGCACTGCAGACATTGAGTTCAACCTGCAGTCACTGAACACTGCATGGACTACACTCACTGACAGGGTACAGTATGACACCGTCTTTACTTACTTAACTCTCTCACTCTCTGTGTGGCCTTCACACTCCACTACTACTACTACTACTACTCACGTCTCCACACTGTGGATTCCATTCAAACAATCAGTCCTCGTGTACAAGTGTCTACATGGGTCCGCACCTGCATACCTTACTGACGAGCTTTGTCAGGAGGCAGATGTCGAGGCTCGTCAGCGACTCTGTTCCAGTTCATCTTCATCATTGATTGTCAGCCGCACCCGACTCCTTACTGTCAGTGACCGAGCTTTCCCGGTCGCCGCTGCACGTGTCTGGAACAGTCTGCCTGATCTTGTCACTTCCGCACCTTCCGTAGCAGTCTTCCGATCCCGGCTTAAAACTCACCTGTTTAACATTTCCTACCCCTGTGCTTGTACAGTGCCTGAGCAGTGACTCTAGTTGCTTTGGACACTATAATCGTTCTTGCTTACTTACTAACTTACTTCTACTGTCAAATGCTGTTATGTGTCCCCAGTTTTCCAGAATTTCTGCAGTTTTTGACATGTATCTGTGTGTCAGTTGGTGGATCGCGAGCACAGACTGAACGCGGCTCTGCTGAGGTCCGGCAAGTTCAAGGAGGCGATCGCGACGTTGATGGACTGGATGAAGAAGACGAACGAGACGCTCGAGGAACAGAAACTGACGTCGACTGACTACAAGTTCCTCAAGGCTCAGCTACAGATGCAGCAGGTAACCAAGGGCCGCCAACCACACCAACTCCAGCAGCTAGACAGACTTGTAGTGTTGTAATGTAAAACGGACAATTTTAACGCTTTAACGCACAGTGTTGTTATATGGGTACAGCTATAAAGCATCCTGCGCCAGACCGGGTTAAGTGGTTTTTGTAATTTTTGACATCCGGGCACTCTGACGCTCAGGACTGATGCTTATAGCTTTACTCATATGGCAACATTGGGCGTCAGAGGGTTAAATTGACGTAAGTAGCAGAGGCTCGTATTATGGCGCTTCACACATGCATAAAATAGGGTGTTGTTATGTGCTCAAAATTACAGAGTGAATAGGTAAGTCTTTAGATATTGTTTGAAAGTGCGTGATGATGAACAGTCGGTGATGAAGTCCTGTAGGTTGCAAACCCGAGGCCCAGCAATGGCAAACGCTTGGTCACCAATAGTAGATACATGGCATTAGTGGCACAAGCAGACATGTTGTGATGTGTCGTTTTACTGGTTTATTTCGGTTTCTGCAGTAAGAAGGTGTTGGTGCTATGAAGTGTCAATACTAGCATACGAGTACGATGATATCAGCTAATATAATATGTGCTACATGTAACCACAGAATGAAACTGTGAAGAAAAAAACCAACAAAAAAGCCCATGCGCAGGAAGTCTAGTCAGTGCACTTCTGTGATAGGCAGAGTTCCACGACTCTTTTTATTTACACTGTGATAGTCATTTGTTAGACTGTGCCACACAATGGCTTGTGGCATCAAATCAACGTTTATTTCATAAATGGCAGCATGAGTCGCAGGTGCCTGCGACTCATGCTGCCATTTATGAAATAAACGTTGATGCCACAAACACCAAGCCATTGTGTGGCACAGTCTAACAAATGACTATCACAGTGTATTGAATTGTCTTAAGTGAATGACTGTGTGTGCAGTATTCGAGTGTTGTCACTGATTGTAGTGTGTTGAGTGACGTGAAGGATGTGTACTTGTACTTGAGTAGATGATTGTGCGAATGATTGACGACCACAAGAGCTCAGTGGAGTCGGCGTATGAGACCGCGCGTGACATCCTTGCACACACGGACGACCCACGAGAGAAACAACTGGTGTCGTCGGACGTCGACAACCTGATGACTAGCTGGAACGCCATCAAGGCGACGGCAGCCAGCCAGCTGACTGGCGTGGAGGCAGCTCTGACTGCGTCGAGTGACTATCATAGCAAAGCTGATCCGTTCAATGAATGGCTGGACTCGACTGAGAAGAAGACGGCAGGTCTAGAGCTGCCGACAGCTGACACGTCAGCCATTGAGCAGCAGATTGCACTGCAGCGGGTAACTATCTGTCACTTGTCGTTGTCGAAGAGTCTTGTCATTATTGAGACATTGCCATATGGGGTACAGCAATAAAGCATCCTGTGCCAGACAGATCGGGTTAAGCCATCATTTGTAATTTTTGACATCCGAGCACTCTTGACGCTCAGATGTGACAGTAACAAAACTCAGTCCTGAGCATCAAAGTGCCCGGATGTCAAAAATTACAAATGACGGCTTAACCCGATCTGTCTGGCACAGGATGCTTATTGCTGTGCCCATATGGCAACAGTGGGCGTCAAAGGGATAATAAGTTTGCCAGAAGATTAGCTTGTCAGCGCGTGGTATCACGTTACAGTCACATGTTGAGTATTGAACAGAACAGCAGGCGGATGATGCAAATAATAAGAAAGTTTAAAGTGGACCAAAAATGCTGATGTAGAAGATGCAGAGATTGTGACTGCTATGCAGTAATTTTTGTAATTTTGATTGTTGTGTTAACAAATGCAATTTTTAAAGATCATTAGCATGCGTAATGTGTAATGTGAACTTTTGGAATGAATACACCATACGTGTGAAATTCTATATGAAGACGTCAGTGCCTGAAATCAGCTCATTAATCTGCATCACTGCTGATGGGTGTTCTTGTGGTCTGAATGTTGAGGTGATGAGCTGGAGTGTTGACTGGTGTTGTAGGCTATCAACAGTGAAGTGTTGGCTGGCAAGACGGCCCTGGATGACGTGATCCTAGCTGGTGCTGAGCTGAGGAAGCACTCACCAGACGCTGACAATGAGACGAGGTTGGACCAGGAGTTGTCGGCTACCAAAGACCGCTACGAGGCTCTGGTTACAAGCTGCAGCAATCGACTGGCACGGCTTGAGGACGCACTGCCGCTTGCCACCACGTTTCACGAGATGCATGAGAAGGTTCTGTCATGGCTACAGAGTGTCGAACCACAGGTGCAGACAGGCAAAGAGCCAACCGGTGCCGAGGCCGAGAAACAGCTGGAGGTAAGTTGTAGTCGGATGTTGATCACGAGTTGGGTTGTGTGATTGTGAAGGATGTTGTTATTGTAACACTTACATTGGTTATCATACAAGTAGTTCCTGTTACTTGTCATGAATGTCTCTTTCGGCTTGTATTGTGCTGTTGGGAACTATCGATGGCATCAGGACGGTGTCTCGTGTTCCAGTCAATACATTTGTAAACGTTTGTAAATAAGGACCTACAGACAGAACACAGACTTATTTCACAGCATAATTCAACGACTGATAATTAATAATAATCAACTGTTTAACATACGTCAACAAGAATATTACGTAGTCACTGATGAATTGAAATGTCATAACTTGTGCGCAAAATATGCGCCTTTCTGTTTAACACAAGTGTGGATTTGTTTGCATGAGTCACCTATGACATTCAGTTGCTGTAACATTATCTCGCATCAGTGGTGATCAACTTAATCTGGTTTATGAATGAAAAGTTGTTTAATGTTAAATTGTCTTAAATTCCACAACTTAATACACGATACGACTGCGTCTATGCACCAGCAAGTACCCTGTACTCGCAAAAAATGATATCCTGGGCTCATGGCTTATTGCATGCTGTAAACTCGCTCCAACTTTAGCCAGACAAATATGACGTCATAATGACGTCATCGGCTGCAATGAATATCTAATTTCTATATTGTCAGAATCTGCCTTTCCTTGGGTATATTCAGTGCAATTTTTGTTTAAATCCACAAATAATTCATGGAGATATGAAAGAAAATGTGAGTGAGTGTTTTTTTCTGAACGCAGTGTATACCCTATTGCATGTAAGCTTACTATTATATATTTTCCACAACATCCAACTTGAATGGCACTGAATAGCCTAATTGTGCTGATGTGCTGTTAAGAAACTACTCACTTACTCACTCACACCTCACCGCATCTGTTTCGACTTTCATATCCTGGCCTAGTCTTATAAATTAACTGTTACTCTGTGTGTGGTCCTTTTGGTATCAGCTTGTTTCTAAGGCCACCTTAAAAATTTCTTGATTGATTGATAAATTGATGGTGTCCCGTGTGCTGTCAGCATCTGCAGTCACAGCTGGGTGAACATCAGCCGATGATTGATGCTCTGAATGACGCTGGAGGTCAGCTGGTGGAACTGGTGGATGGACCGGCGGTCACTGCCGTCAGTGGTCTGATGACGGATGACAACGAGAAATACAACAGCGTGAGTGATGTGGTTCAGAGGCGAGCAGACAAGGTGAAGAACGAGAGAGAAAAGTCTGTCGAGGTGCGTCAGTCGACCTTGCTTGTCTGTCGTTTCACGGTCTGAGGTGAGTTAGTGTTGAGTTAGACTCGAACAGTGACTGTTCTCAGTGTTAAGAGCTGTAGTACTCGCTACTTGTACTTGTACTCTAGTTATCTAAGTACTTGTACTTGAGGTTTGAGTACTTGATACAGCTCTAGTTCTTACCGTAGATGTGTAGTTAGTAAGTAAGTAAGTATCTTGTTTATTATAATCACTGTCAGAACGCAATGAGACACATGTCAGTAAACATTGGCATGTTGCATGGGACTGAAATACGGTATATTGACGTAGAGAAACAAAAATAGACAAATATCAGTAAACATCAGTATATGGCATGCGGATGAGGAAGTTTTTGCATAAGATTAGAACTGACTGGGGGAACAGTTAGTCCATGGATAAGTTTACAGAAATTGTAAACCGTTCTCTAGTGAAGGAATATTGACTGAGGTTGATGGGAAAGGGCATTCTGGGATGCTTATTTATAGATCTCTGAGCTGCAAGTGGCCGTGATTGAGTCACGTGATAATTACGAAGCACTGTTGCTACGGTGACCGGGTGCCAGCTGCCGTCGTGATGTGGACGATGATCGGTGATTGCGTGCTGTTGTGTGCAGTTTCTGAGTGAGATGGATGACCTCATCGAGTGGTTCGGCGAGACAGAACGTCAGATCGCTGATGCGGAACCAATCGTCTGTGATGCCGAGAGGCTGCGTGAACTCTCACGAGACCACAAAGTAATTCTGTCGTCCTACGTCATCTCAGATGCTGCACTCATCAAATGACGATACAATACGATACGATACGAGAGTTTAACGTGGACTATAAAGCTGAGTGTAGCCAGCTTAATCCAACACATGTAACCAGAAACAAAAATGTAAAAAGAAGAAACTAAAACAAACAAACACCAGTGGTCCAGTGCCCACTTAGTCCAGTTGTATAATCATACACACCAGGCGCAGTATAACAGTTTACTTTGAGAGGCACATCTTCACGAGAATGATTCTTCAAAAAGAAAGAAAATGTGTTTATTATTATACTTGTTTTTGTCATATTGTATTTAATTATGTGCTGCTAGTTTCAGTCGTAGCAGAGTTGATCTGTACTTGATGTGATGTTAGTTGAAGCCAGCTGTTGTAGAGGTTCTTACGGCTGCTCAGCTGCTGTGAAGGGGAAGTAAAGTCCTCGGTCTGTGAACTGTTTGTCTGTCTGGTTGTTTGCTCTGCTTGCAAGAGGGATGCATGGTGTGATTTTAAGGCTAGAGATAGCACCATGGCAACTCATACACACCTCAAGGATCAGTCTATAAATGGTTGTGAACTACTGTAGCTGTGTGTGGCTTGGTCAGTCAGTGTAGCAGAACATGACACGTGATTGCCTTTGGGGAAACACATTGGACCAGCATATGTCTCAGCAGTGGCACGTGCGGCAAGGGGGAACACTTGATAAAGGTGAAGTCGAGTGTTAAAGTGTAACTGCTGTGTGTGACAGACGCTGCATGATGACATCGTCAGTCAGCGGAGCAAGGCTCGTGATGTTCTATCGACCGTGAAGCGACTGTGTCGAGAGATGACATCTCTGGACGCTGACCCGGTACTTCATGACAAGATGGATGACCTTCAGCGACAGAGCAACAGCTGTGCCAAGCTGAGTGCCGACCGGCTGAGTGTCCTGGAGCAGGCCGTGCCTCTGACATCGGACTTTGATGAAGCCAGCTATGAACTATCGACAGGTCTTGACAAGCTGGAGGATGACTTGAGTTCACCGGAGCCACTGACAGTCACCGCCGAGCACATCCGTAAACAACAGGAGAAAGTCAAGGTCAGTCCATACTGCTCTTAACCCTCTACCTGCTGTTCACATTCTGTATTTATGAAATAGCAGCTCTATTGATTGGTATTTATGTGACATGATAGTTGGGTTGTAAGTACTCCGTGTGGGCTCGGCAGCGTTGTAGAATCAGTCCATCTCATTTCCTGGCCGAGTGTCGTAAGAGGCGACTAAACCAGGGTTTTGTTTTCCTGTGTTTTGCATTGTTTGCTTTTTCTCGGTTGTGTTTAGTTTGTGTATTTTCTGCATTTTTAATTTGTCTTCTGTCCTGTATTTTCCAGCATGAACCAACGTGAATGGCACTGTATAGCCTAATTGTGCTGACATGTCGTTAGGAATCGACTTTCTCGTGTTGTAAGTTGAGAATGTTCCGTTATGTGACGTTTATCCTGTTGATGTTAGAGCATCAACTAGTTGGTTAAACTAAGTTTCATTAGCTTTGATGAGTTTCTTTGTTTGAATTAGTGATGCAGAGTTGGTGTGATGCTGTCAGCTGCTGAAGCAGTGCGCAGCGGACATGAAGCCAGTCGCTGATCGTCTGAGTAAGACTGGGTCAGCGCTGATGAAGCTTGTCGGTGACGACGAGACCGAGAGGATCCGCCAAGTCGTCGACGACTCGGTGTCACGATTTGACCGACTGAAGAACGACATTCGTGATCGTTCCAACAAACTGGATGACGCTCTGCAACAAATGTCTGAGGTATGTCTATCACTGTGCCTCAGTGTCTGTCTGTCTGTCTATGTGTCTGTTGTTTAATTTACTTTAGTTGGTGTATATGTTATTATATGTTAGCAGTCTTTACCGTGCATCAGCTCTGCGGAGCGGGCTGATAGGTCTTAACTGTTTGGTTTTTGTGTGTTGTTGTTGTTGTTGGTTGTAGCTGTGTTTAGTTATGTCATTATCTATCAAGTGATTGGTTGAGAAAGCTGAGTGTTTAGCACCAGTCAAGAGACTGGCTGGGAACATCGTCTCTAAAATATATTTGGATGCAAATTCGTTAGAGAGAGAGGCTTGGTTCCAATGGGACCATCAGTAGAATTACTGACAGAAGTGCTACGCTCATTGATCATATTGTGAATTGAATGGTAACGTGACCGATAACCTCACGTGACTTTGAAAGGTCAAGGTCGCGACCCAATATGTTTGGGGCCCATTATCTGGAAAATGGCTGGAGATACAATACGATCTCGGATACAATTGAGCACCTATAGGAAATGACACTGGGTGTATCAAATGGTCACGTGACCAGTGACGTCATGCAACCCTGAAAGGTCAGAGTCGTAGATTTGGATGCAGACTCCGTGTGTTCTTTGAACATTATCTCGTTGTTGGTAAAATCATGCGTGAATGAGCGTTGAAACTGACAGTGATAAGACGTAGTGAGTTGTAGTGTTGTAAGTGTGATAATGTTGACGTGGCTGCTGATGACGGTAGTTTTCTGATCAACTGGAGATGATGATGGAGAAACTGGCGGCGACGGCAGCGCAGCAGCAGCAGCTGGAGCCAGTGTCGGCGCACGTCGACAAACTGACCGCACAGCTCGCTGACAACAAGGCCATTCTTGACGATCTTGACAGGAATGTGACCAACATAGCGGCACTGAAGACTGCTGCCGACAGTCTGACAATGGAGGCAGGGCTCGGTGACGAGAGTGCCCAAGGTACTGCACAGATTGGCTTTATTAACCCTTTGACGCCCACTGCTGCCGTATGGGTCTTTACCCATACGGCAGCAGTGGGCACCAAAGGGTTAATCGTTAACGGGTCTGCATCCTCTGCCAGACTGGGTTAAGCTTTCATTTGTAATTTTTGACATCCGGGCACTCTGACGCTCAGGGCTGAGCGTCAGAGTGCCCGGATGTCAAAAATTACAAATGAAGACTTAAACCAGTCTGGCAGAGGATGCTTTATAGCTGTACCCATACGGCAACAGTGGGCGTCAAAGGGTTAAATCCTTTGAACATCTTTATTCACCATGAATGGTAGACAAAAAAACAGAACAAATCGTACAATGTACAACTTAACTACAACTTAACTAAACGAACTCAACATATACAGATATCAGCAATGACGGCCTATAAGATTGCTAATGTTGCTGTTTGTTACAACTTTATCAGACCTCTCTTGAAATTGAATTTCGAATTTAGTTGTACGTTTAGCTATTTGAACGCTAGGTAACTGAAAGCCGAAAAATTCTTGGCACGCTTTGACAATTTCA
>Ga0056114_1001271_pt1 | contig 11189 bp, 5 predicted proteins | sample WorMetHERISLAND1_FD_77005 | JGI IMG/M metagenome (GOLD analysis project Ga0056114, IMG submission 77005) | Marine gutless worms symbiont microbial communities from Max Planck institute for Marine Microbiology, Germany - Olavius loisae HERON... ...
ATTCAGCTGAAGGAGATGTCACAAGACAGGGAGCAGTGGAGAAGAAAGACAATAGAGTGGTCATCTGCAGTCGCCAACCGTCATCGACGATGGTCGACTAGTGAGTGAGTGAGTGAGTGAGTGTATTATATATTCCTTCAGTACTTTGATACTGTTGGTTGGGTCTTTTGACCTGTAAAAACCGTCTCCCATATAACCTATACTGTGTTGGCGGGTACGTAAAACACTGCTCAGTACAATCCAATACGTGTGATCCAATGTGATATTCTGTCATCATACACAGTTGCACTGTTGGTTGTCGTATTTGACGGACGGTGTGTTAGATTCTGGCGAGAGATTTCCTACAGAACTACCTGTTCCTGGCGGTCGGTCGTGTCGGCAGTACTAGTGAGAACATCACGCAGAAGGTGGTCTGGGTCGAAGAGTATGACAAGCGAGCTTTCCTCATTGACCTTCTCAACGCCTCGGGTAATGCATTGCTACTCGGCGCCTCTAGAATGTGTGACTCATTGGTAGAGAGGCTTGGACTGTGATGGGGATGATTCGGTTTGTGAGTTAAGTCCTCGAGGCCAAAGTGGCCTCCTCGAGGCCAAAGTGGCCTCGGTGGCCTCGAGGCCAAAATTTTGGCCTCGGCCTGGCCTCGATCTCGTTGTCTTATGTTATCGGGCATTTTTCGTGCAAAAATCGTGTAAAATTCGGTAATTTGGTTAATTTTTCCGGCAATAATTTTAAATCGTATGTTGTTAATCATTACCGGTATTTGATACTTTTTTCATAATTATTTTTGGCCTTGGCCTCGAACTCATAGTCCTGGCCTTAGCCTCGAAGCTTTGGCCTCGGCCTCGATGTTTTGGCCTCATTTAACATCACTGGTTACAGCGAAACCAATTTTAAAAACCAGAGTTAATACTGTCGTCCAAGCCTAGTGTGGGCTCAGGTGCGTTGTAGAATAAGCCCACCTCGTTTCCTGGCTGAGTATCGTAAGAGGCGACTGAACCAGGGTAGTTTTTTTTTGTCGTATTTTGCGTAGTTTGCTTTTAATGAGTTGTATTTAATTTGTCTACTTTCTGTCATTCTTAATTTGTCTTCTGTCCTGTATTTTCCAGCATGAACCTACGTAAATGGCACTGTGTAGCATAATTATGTAGATGTGTCTACTCACTTACACTTTCGTCCGACCTTAGCTGCTTTTCTGTTACAAGCAAGTGTACTGGCTGTGTGTTGACATACAACACCGCTGCATGGTGTAATCATTCAGTCATGTATCCTCCACATGATTTATGAACAGACACATATCGGCTTTTATTGAGTCCCCGCCCTGCGTGGTGGGAAGTAATGACATTTGTCTTTCTGTCTCTCTGTCATTTCGATATTGAAGTTTTTCTGGTATTCAGGACAGGTGCGGTGGTGATTACTTCATTTTTCAGTTTTATATTTTTTATATTGCATGAACATTACGTAGTTGCCGTGTCGTACTGGCTGTGAAAGAAGTTGGCTGGGGCATTTAGTTAGCAAGTAAGTAAGAAAAACTACTGAGGGGCAGCTAATACAGTTAGTCACATTATGCCGCGATCTCAGCATCCGAACAAAAATGTCTTTAGTAGCCGCTTAAATCGTTGGCAGCTAATGTTACTGTCTTGTGAGTGGTTTGTTGTTGGGTTACGGCACCAACAATCGGCAGTGTTATGATGTAAATACACCTTTGATCCTAGATGCTGAATGATGAAACTGTACCATTGCCTTGAACCTCAAGGTATGCTGCTGCAGCGGCTAGTCTGCTATCGTCGAAGTTCAAGCATTAGTATGCTACTGACGTCTGACATCGTACAGTTATCTCCTGATATCGTCTCACATTCTCATGATATGTTACGATGTGAACAGCATCTGTCATCACTGGCAAATCTGTGATTTGACATCGTTATGTATGAGTTGTAGCTGTGCTTTTAGTATTGTTACATACTGTATTTTCTTGATTAACCGTTTGATGCCCACTGTTGCCATAGGGCCTATGGGTACAGCTGTGGATCATACTGTGTCGTACAGACTGGGTTAAGCTGTCATTTGTACTTTTTGACATCTGGGCACTCTAACATTCAGCCTTGAGCGTCAGAGTGCCCAGATGTCAAATATTACAAATGATGTCTTCACCCAATCTGGCACAGGATGCTTTATAGCATATCTATATGGCAACAGTGCACATCAATGTGCTAACAAAACAGTGTCATCAAATCGTCATTACATGATTAAATGTGTAAGCCGTCTAAATGCCGGTACTGGCCGACTGCTACCAGGTCCGGACTCGCTGACGTTGGTGTTTGTGGAGACGAAGCAAGGCGCGGAGCAGCTGCAGCAGTTTCTCTACCAGGAAGGTTACCCAGCACAGTCGATACACGGCGACAGATCGCAGCACCAGCGTGAAGAGGCTCTCAAGAACTTCAGACTTGGCAAAACTCCCATCCTCGTAGCTACTGCTGTGAGTGCTGTTCAGTTCACTCCTCATTCATTTATAGTCTGTATTATGATATCAGACAAATCGCAGATGAAATTGCAATAGATTTTTACATACGACAATAGCATGATAAGTTATGTAGAACACTTGTCCTTGATGTGCCAGTATTGTAAGCCATACAGTGTGTAACAGTGACTTTGTGGACAGAAGGTCGAAAGATAAGTCTTTATACAGAGTCATGTAATGAAAGTAGTTGCCCTAGGTGTGTTGGTAGTTCTCTGTTGACAATTACACAATCTGTAGGCAACAGAAAAAGTCATAAATAACCCGGATTACTTCCAATAACTGACGAAGTGATTAACATCAGTTTGTTATGGTTCAGCGATTTGTTTTTGTAACCTATACTCACCGTTGCAACAGAGGTTCTCTGGAAAGAGCTCGCAACTTTCAGCTCTGCAGTAAATATTTCTCGCCATACCTGGAATGTTTTCTGTCCTTCCCAGCATTAGGAAGACCATGCCGGGACAATTTAGCCAGTTATAGAACATCAAATCACAGATTTTGTGGTGTTTGCACAAACCTGAAAAACCACAACTACGATGAACGTTTGTTACAGTTTGCAGAAATGACATGGTATCGGTTAGTCTGTGAGGTATGCTGCTGTGTATGATACATTGGTTCATGTCTGCCTGCTCTTACTGTGTTCATTACAAGGTGGCTGCTCGTGGACTGGACATCTGCAATGTGAAACACGTAATTAACTTTGACCTGCCTGGCACCATCGAGGAATACGTGCATCGTATTGGTCGTACCGGTCGTGTTGGCAACCTGGGTGAGGCAATCGGCTGTTTTCAGCGATTAACAGAAATCCGTTGTAACATGGTCACGCCACAGAAATTAAAATCTGATGATAACAGGGTAGCCAGTCACCAGGAAAACAGAAGAGAGTTGGTGGAGGCAGGCAGAGGGGGTGATGGTCGGTCAGGGAAGTTGGGTAGAATTGAGAAAGATGTGAAAATGCATATGGGACATCACCGGGTCATTCTTCTTCTTTTCTGGCATGCACCACTAGGAGTGCGTAGCGCCAAGCCTAAACATCAGTCTGGATGATTCTGAGCCATGTCAATTGCTTCATTTATAGAGAGGTTATTGGATTTCAGGTCCTGCTGGATAGTCTTCATCCACGTAGTACGAGGGCATCTGGCGGTCTCCTCCACTTCTTCACAAATCAAATCAAATCTTAAAAATTTCTATAGCGCCCCCTACAATAATGGACGGGAGCACTTAACAAAATATATAGGCCTAATTATAAAATGCGAGGTAAATTACAATATAGGAGTGTCACAGGAATGCAGGGCCATAGGCAACATTAAACAATAATGTCTTGAGGTGTTTCTTAAATGTAACAGTTGTCGTGATGATGACGGGGAAGGTTGTTGAGATCTTTGTGTCATTGGAACGATACACATTAACTTATGTAATTTAATAGTTCTTACAGGTCATTGAAAACTGGAACATTGAGGGAAAATACTATAATTTGTATTGAGTTGGGGGGGGGGGGGGGCTGGAATCAAGGAAAAAAGAAAATTCTGATGTGTTTATTGGTAAATAGAAGTTTTTAATTGGTTCTCAATAGTTTGTTAAGATACACTTAAAATGTCAGTCAGTTAATGAGTACCAGTGAAAGCTGAGGAGAAAACGTGCGAGGCTATAACCCTGTATCTGGGATCTTGCAGCTTTGGCTGGTGTCTGGAGGACTAATGAAACGGAGATCAGCGCCACACAGTCTTCGTGACTCAGCGCTGAGTCTCAGCATTTTCGGGCGTTTGCTAAAAACACTTTGTTGCAAAATATTGCCGAGATGTACTTTGCAGATTAGAGATTTTATATGAGAATGTGCTGTATAAATTTACACTCTACTTACTTTTTATTTTCGTAGTCGCTGTCGGCGCGCAAGGCTTGGCGTTTGTCTAGGTCTGGCGACGTCGTTCTTCAACGACAAGAACAAGCCGATTGTGAAGGATCTGGTGTCTCTTCTGGTTGAGTCACACCAGGAAGTTCCGCCGTGGATGGAACAGCTGGCGTACAAGACTCCACAGGTGACTGGAGGTCGTAAGCCAGTCAACAAGAGGTACGACTTACCACTTTCCACCATTTCTTCGTTGTTGACCACGAGAGCTGTCCATTTCCTGGCTGGGGTTTTAGTTTTATTACCGCGCGATGCACCTCGTCTGTCCATCTGTCTGCAACGTTGGTGGATTGTGATCGCATAGGTTGGAATTCTTCCGAAATAATTTCACCATTAGTTAGTCTGTTGATTTGAGCGTCGGAGACATTCGATCGCAAATTGCGGCCGAATGGTTACAGATACGGTCACAATGGAGAGCCTATAGGAAACCACCATCGATCTTTCGAATAGTGCCAGGTCGCCATCTTGGATAATTTCGAATGGCCATATCTCCGCAACAGCTCATTTGATCCACTTATAGCGCGCGGTCATCTTTGCGATGGCACAGCTTTCTTGTTTACTTTGGTTTGTGCTATGTTAGTACTAGGATCTTTGTGTGGTTGTTTAGTTTATTGTGTCGTTCTTGGTTTTAGTTACGTTTAGTTTTGTCCCAAATGATTCATGTGATTTGCACTTGCCAATAGATTGGCTGGGAAGATCGTCTGTGAAAGAGCTATAAGAGTTCATTAACACGTTCACTGCCACTGACGAGCTATCTCGTCAATTAATGTGCATTGGCAGCTGCCACTGACGAGTATACTCATCATTCAGTACATGTAACTCAGCCATACAACAGATAACCATCTGGCACCTCGGCAAAACTAAGTCCTATCCGGGGATGGCACCCCGGGAAAAATTGGCTTGGCAGCGAACGTGTTAATGGGTAGAAATTAACGGATGAGTGAAAACTTGTCGTTATGACGTTTGTGTGTTGATTACAATAGGTTCAACAGCGGCTTTGCATCGCGTGACTATCGCCAGCAACACCAGCACCGGCCGACGGGAGCTGCCGTCGTGCCGCCAATGCCAAACCCGATGGTCTTCAACCCAGCGCAGCCGCCGCAGGCCGCGGCCCCTCAGCAGGCATCGTTCCTGTACAGCGGAGGAGGCTACGGCAACTTTTACCAGCAGCAGCCGGCCGTGGCTGGGTGGTGGAGCAGCAGCTAAGCCTGCCCAGCTCGACGCAGGCCGGCCGGCCGACGTCAGCCACAGCCGAGCCTCTTTATTTGTAGTTCACTCTTACATTTAGACGGCGAACGTATCGTAACTGTTTATCATTTAGCCGCGGTTCATTGTAGTTTTACTCACATGTCCGGTCTTCACAGCCAATAATTCAAAGGGTCAGCCATTATATTGCTTTCATGTTTGGTTGCCACAATGCCTTCTTGGTACGTTTAATGATGATTTTTTTGGTTTGTTAAAAGATTGATGGCCGTTAAAGAGAATATTCTGTTGATGACATCGTTGGTTGACGTTTATTTGATGATGTCAGTTGAATTACAGACATCCGTGGCCGAAAATATTCTCTGGATTGCTGCAGTTCAACGTTGTGGATAGTTAATGGTATTATCATGTTTGTAAAAAATATTGGCGTGCTGGGAAAACTATTCTGAAGTTGGTGTGATCTTTTGGATGGGGCATAGATGTGTTAAAAATCCAAAACATGGTAATAAACGTGTTTATTATGAAAAATAGCAAACGGTGATAAAATGTTGACATTTTTCAAATGGTTTGTAAACTTTGTATTGAATAGTTTTAAAGTTTGTGCAAATTTGAAATTCCAGTTTGTTTAGCAAAAATTCATTTCCAAGCAGTTACTATGAAATAAATATCGGAGAAAGCCTAAATGTATATGTTTTGTAAATTTCTTTTGTCTGAGTCAGTCACTTTTGGCTTTTGGTCGCTATTCCACAAAACTTTCTACTTTTCGTGAGATTTATTATAATAATAATAAACGTTAACAAAATAACGACACGTTTATTAAAAGTTTTTGCAATTGTTGCACACGTTTATGAGATCTATGGGATAGGATAGGATAAAGTAGTGAATCACTGACCAGTCCACAGTGTGACTTTTCAGAAAAAAATGTCTGTTGTAAATGATTCTTCATGTGTTATTTTTGGTTAATTAAAATATTTCAATACAGGTCACTGTCATTCTTTGGAGGCCACTGTGTGAGTTTTATTATTACTATTATTTGCTGTAGTTCAGCATATTATGTGACGAATTACGTTCACCGAATTTATTAATGAGTAGTGTTAAGCTTACCGGAGTTCGATATTTGAACAATCTAACTATGTTTCAAAGCTGTTGAAGTTTGCCTATCATAGTTAAGTTGTTTGGTATACCATGCCATTTACTGTGAACCGCAACTTAACGTTGTATTTTTCTTTGCTTCGTGTATGTCGCCCAAACTGCGTAATAAATTGCTGAATAAATCTTTCTACAGGTTCCCACGCTTCCTGTAAAGTCCTGGATTTTTTCTTCAAAATTCCTTCTAGGACCTCAAAGTTCTGGAAAATCACTTTTGTTCTGGAAAGTCTCGGAAATTGAAGCTTAAGGTCCTGGAAAGTCCTGGCAAAATATACTTAAAAGTCATGCATTTTATTTTCTAGTGGTTCAAATGGAAAACGGGCAGCAATAGTGTAGCGCCCAGTTTGTGTTGACTATTACTTACTTAAATACATTGTGAAACGTTGATGAATTTTTCTTTATATTTTTTATATATTTAAGCTCCTCCGAACAGGTTCTGGAAAATTTTTCACGGGGTCCTGGAAGAATCCTAGATTTTTTGTCAGTAAAATAGTGGGAACCCTGTTTCTACGTCATCGACTTCCGTTTAGTCTAATTGCTTCTACATTTTGAAAACCTTTTTCGGTCCACAAAAAAAGCTATGTTGTGTGTGTGCAAGCAGCAAGTTAAATGTCGGCAAACCTGGGTCGGTTGAGAAACTGGTCGGTCGGGTAATATAGACTTAGGCGAACTGCAGTGTTCCTTATCACACTTATCATTCCACCGAGCGTGATGTGTCCGTCGTTTTCGCGCGTTAAATGCCGCGTCAGTTCAGATGCTGCCGGTATGCCGTGCACTGACGTTAGACGAGCATTGTGGAGCGGATAAATACAGCGGTGCATATCGCGATTGGCGTCTGTTCTCGAGACAGTTGACGAGAGATGCGTCTGCCACAGCGAGTTACAGGGTACACACGCGAACGTTTTTCACTCTTTCTAGTCAGTCAGCAACACGATACGGTCGACGATAACATTTGACGCCAATTATTATCGATACTCGTTTTACTTTTCGTATACGTCTAGCCACGTGCAAACGACATTAGCAGTTTTATAAAATTTTTGTACATAGCTGTCTGCTGGTGAGAGTTCAATTCGACGATGTTTTGGCGATGTTCGACTTATTGGCGATTGTGTACATATCCGTTATGTTTTATACTGCTACACTGGACATTTTTCCAAGCTGCTGTGCATTTTGAAGAGTTGCCTTAACGGTCGTTCGTATGCTATCAAGTTTTAACTTTGTGAGTCACAATTACGGACGTGTAGCAGTTTTTACGTGCAACGTATATCGCAGGTTTTTTTTACGCTACTTGTTAATTTATTTGACACGATTTATTTGAAGTGATCGTCTCAAGATATATATTAACGACTAGTCGTTCTCTTAGTCACGACCGTCGATAGTTTTACATCGCCGCCAGCATCCAGCAGGCAGTTGTTGCCGTGCCGTTCGATGACAGATTATTAGGAGATGTTTATATAAAAAAATCTACTTTATAATTAGTTCTGCTGGTGTCGGGAACTGAGCGTCATCTCCGCCCAACAGAATAAGGCCGGCGACACGCGTTCAAGAAACGTGTGCAAGTCGTCTTGTACAAGAAACTTGCATGAAAAATTTGACACCAGTGCTTATTATTTATCACAGTTTCTTGCACAAGTAAAACGTTGTCGACATTGCAGCTGCCTCAGAAGAATCATACACAAACGCTTTTTTTCTGACTAAAGTCTATCAAGAAACCAATTTCATCACTGTTCCACTCTGCCTTAAGATCTTTGTGAAAGCTAAATACATAATTATATACTGAAAAACTACCGAAAACTAATGACAAATCGATGACAACTGGCCCGCCAGTCATGTTGTAGCATTCAAGTAATGTGCCGGACAGTTTCTGTCTTGAAATAGAACTGTTCGCAATTGCGTGCAAGAAAATAGTACATGACACGACTTTACAAGATTGACCAACACAAGTTTCTTGTACGTACAAGACGATTTGTTTGCACAAGTTTCTGGCACAAGTTTCTTGAGCGTGTGTTGCCGGCATAAGTGAAAAGACTGATGAGCAGTGTTGCGACTTTGTGTTCGACCGACGAGTGATGGACTGTGATAACAACAGTGCTAGCATATTGCGTTAGCGACGTGGCATACATTCGACGCTGCCAACCAACGGACAGTATTAACTAGACATATTCTGTGGTTATACACGATACATCTATGTACGGAGTGCGTGCGATGTGCGAAGTTGCACCGCGTGAACTGACGCCGTTCGATAATAAGTTGCTAGCTTTCGAAGCGGCAGACAAATCGCGAGTTGTAGCAACGGCTTTGACGGTGCTCTGTTGCCGTTATTACTTCCGGTCTGCTTCACCGCACTCGCCGTTGTTTCTCATATCCTCGGTGCTCTCAATGTCATCCGTTTTCCTGTGCTCCGAGGATTGTTTTACCGATAACCGTGCTCTTGTCCATCTCATGAAGTTTTTGTGGAGCATTTACTACTACTCGGCTGCGGTAGAGACGACTTTGTGATTGATACATTAAAAACTTCATATTCTGACATTGCAGCACCCGACCAGGGAAGTGTGACTTTAAATTTGCCGACCGACACTTGCTGCGCACACAGTTAAATTTTGTGGCCAAAATTCCGTCTCAAAATGATAGTTATAGTTATGCCCATTGTTCCCATATGGGTACAGCTGAAGAGCATCCTGTGTCAGACCGGGTTAAGCCGTCTTTGTAATTTTTTTGACATCCAGGCGTCCTGACGCTCAGCCCTGAGCGTCAGAGTGCCCGGATGTCAAAAATTACAAGCGAATGCTTAACCCGGTCTGGCACAGTATGCTTTATGGATAAAATGTACTCATATGGCAACTGTGGGCGTCAAAGGGTTAACGCATACTTTATGTTGTGATTCGTCGTGAAAACTTGGCTCTGGCATTGCATAATTTTGTTTCTGTCTGTAAATGTAGTGTGTACTTAGTGTGGTGGTGAGGCTGTTTTTCGCCGCTGTTATTTCCTCACGAGTTGTTCGACGCTTTCGTAGCCGTATCATCACTAGCTAAGGCCGGCGGCAATCAGTTGTGATTGCATTGCATGCATGCATACATGTAGTGTTGTTGCGGTGATGTTTAATGTTTACGGTTTTTTGTTTTTGAGAACTTTTTTTAAGTACGTAAGTAACAGTATAACGTTTGAGAAGTTTTGTGTGACTTGGTGGTGATGCATAGACATTGATACAATTTGCATAACAGTGAATTGAGCTGCTTTTAGCAGGCAGCATCATGCTAACACTGTCTGACAACTTAGTTGTAGCTAAAGCATGGCTTTCATTCACAATATTCATTGTAAATGATTAATGCCATGTGTGCATGCCATTGGTCCTATTAATAATCTTTGTACAACTACTTCAGGCATGAAATAGCTACCCGCATGCTCGAATGCCACAAAACCCTAATCATCCGTCCTAAAGCATTGCTGAAAATTATGAAATGTGGTATTCACGTTATGGATGATAGGAGCCATGGTTAATGTATATGTGGAGAAAACTGTAGCCATTGGAGTCAGTTGTCAGCATTGTTTAAGTATCTCCTAGTATCTGCCGCAATGGCATCTGTATAAAAAAACAGCTGCATTAAGAGTGTGTATGACTTGTCTTGTGTGATCATGATAAAACTTCTTATTGCCTGAGTTCTGCATACTTTACCTAACCTCTCAGTTGTAATGTTACGGCGATCTTCATGTGGAAGATATGATTGCTTGCATCTCAAGATCTGTTGATGTAGGAGTGAGAGTAACTGTAGTCTTTGTGTTTGCTGATTATGAGGTTGACGGACTGGATGGAAACGTATGTTTGTTTGTGTGTTTGATTCATTAAAGCTACGTACAACTTGAGTGTACTTCGCAGAGATGTCTCAGTGTCAAATGCTTCAAGTGAGTCTAATTGTAATTGATTGATCATGATGGTGTGACGACACAGTGTGGTCCAGAGGTACGAGATCGGTACAAAATAATGAGGAATTAGTTTAAACGTTTATTCCATGGTTACTCAAAACCGTTCCAAAATAACGAGTCAGAATGACAAGCACACGCACACGTACAGCAGCGCAGATCGTTCTCCTCGAGGCCGTTGATCATGTCGGTTTTATAGGATTCATGGACAAGGCCACGTCTGACAACGACATCTGGAAATCTCAACCAATCCTCTGATTGGCTAATACCTAGCAAACATCACGCCATGTAAAAAGTAAGTTAGTCACGTGGCCTGCATCCAGCACTCTGACCACACAATGTTGTCTTATAGAGTATGATTGACAAGTTGCTTACTGCAAGTGCCAACGCACCGCATGATTGATTAGAAAATACCAGTCACGGACTCATCTTTGCCTCTGCATGTTTTTCACACCAAGCCAATGGTATACGAAGCATCAAATGTGCTGTTAAGTAGCAAAG
>Ga0056114_1001272_pt1 | contig 11188 bp, 9 predicted proteins | sample WorMetHERISLAND1_FD_77005 | JGI IMG/M metagenome (GOLD analysis project Ga0056114, IMG submission 77005) | Marine gutless worms symbiont microbial communities from Max Planck institute for Marine Microbiology, Germany - Olavius loisae HERON... ...
AAAGTGAGGGGTCCCCGAGCCCCCACTTTTGTATTTTTGGAAACAGTCCATGGAGGTCTACAAGTGACGTAAGTTTGACGTTCCCAGTTGCAGTAATAAAAAAAGTAAGCTTGATTTTAGAATTAAGGTCCATAGGCTCAAGCTGTAATTTTAATACGGATGTAAAACGAATAGAACGGAGTCTATCAATACTCCTCCACATACCACATACCCACCCATCCAAGTATTAACCGGGTGCGGCGTAGGATAACTCCGTTGACCGAGACCAACGCGTTACCACTAAGCCAGGCCACCATACCACGATGTATTTCTGAAGGTAAAAATACTATTTTCTAAAGAATATTTTCTAAACCGTGACAACCGTCCCTCACCAACCATGCACTTACTTTACTTACTTACTTACCAAATAACGCCTTAACATTACACTACAGCAGTTAGCGTATCGGCCGGCGCTCCCACCGCTTGGGATTTTTCCCAAGATCTTGGGAATTTGGGGGTCGATTTGGGATTTGGGGATTTTGCCACGTTGGCCCAATGTCTAAGTTTACATTTTTAGCCGACAGTACAGTGTTGCGTCCGTATGTATGTCGTCCGTCTGTACGGAATGTATTGTGGTTAAACGGTGCGTCCTAGAGCAAAATTTATACTATTGACAGCCTATAGGAAGTCGTATATGAGAAATCGGATTGGTACCAAAATGAATCACCTTGACCTTTGTTTAGAGGTCTTACAAGGTCATGTCAACCATTGCGGCGTCAGTATCTCCAAAACTAATTGAGCCATAGACTTCAAATTTGGTAAACGGCTTTGTATGGGGAATGCCGAGCGGGCACTCAAACAATTTTCCGTAAAAGTGGGCGTGGCCTAGCGTCACGTTCAGTTCAATGGGGAACGTAAGCGCAATATCTCGAAAACAGCTAGAGATGCTATTTAGCAACAATCGCTAATTACTATAGATAGTCAGTCTTCTGTGAGGCAGGCAGTACGGTCGGCTATCGTATAGCGACAGCTTGGCTTCTTGTTTTACATTAAACCATTAAACCGCTCGTCATTCAAAAATCCTGATATGCAATCCTCGTTCTCTCTAGCTTGTTCGTTCGTGTAAGAAAATTATACAACGAGTCAAGATTTACTCTACAGTTCGTGGTGGCAGCCTATGAATCATTACTTGTTAGAAAATGAGATCTCCAGTCAGCTGTCAGACGATCTCAACAAACAGCAAATTAAACGAGCTGTTCACTTAGTCTGCTCCATACGACTTTTCTTTATATTAACTGAACCAGTCTTAATTATGACTATATATCCGCAAGACCAGGTTCTGCAGAAGTTTCCACGTTAAACTCTTATATCGTATCGTATCGTATCCTCAAGAGATTATCGGCAGCTGTTTGAGCAGGGTATTTTACACCTGGGACAGTGTCGACTCGAAGCAACAGGCCTGCAGGTTGCAAGTTAGTTTACCGAGAAAAAATTTCTAGCACTAGCACAGAGAAGAGAGATAAGTGATGACGACAGCACTTTACATTTCAACGGTATTTAACAGCGCTATTTTCAACATCAAAAAACAGGTAAAACAGGTAGCCTTTTACAAAAAAGGTAAAGTGATGATAAATACTACCACATTGCAAAAACCTGAAAAATTTTTGTTTAAGATAAACGTATAATAATTGATAAATGCTTCTAAGGTAACAAAATAATTAAGAGTAAAGAACAAGCAAAACTGCTATATAATGCAGAGAAAGTATTCCGCTTTGTAGCGCCCTCTGGCGAACAAGAGTTAACTAAGTTAACACAATCTCATCTCATTGTAGATTCATTCATTTGTCGCAAGCAAAAATGTACAATGGTGTCGCTTTTAGCGCGCGACGGCATAGCACATTATGCTTAGCGCGCTATGCTATCGCCCGTCCGTCCGTCTGTTTCTCTGTCCGTCTGTCACACGGGTGGATCAGTCAAAAAGAGTTGAAGTTAAGATACTGAAATTTCACCATACGGTAGGCTGTAGCATCATCCCTCTAGTTTTTGCTGGTTAAGTTTCATCCCGAGATTCTGACGGGTTCCCCCGAGCGGGGGCGTAAAACAAGGGAGGGGTGGGAAAAACAAGCCATTTTCTAGCTTTAAACGTCAATATCTCAAAAACGGTACTAGATACGTCCAAAGTTACTATTAATGACTAATAGGAAGTCGCATATGCGCTTTCGATTGACACCAAGATCAATGACCTCGGATGACCTTGAACTACTATAAGTTCGAATTTTCGAAGAATTTCGTGGGATGTCGCAGATTTGGGAGGCAACAACTGCTAAACGAATGAAGATAGACCCGTATTGTCAGCGACAGCGTTGTCACCCACTGAATTTTCAACGTTATGTTCCTTGCGTTGATTCGCCGTACATCTCTTCACTAGGGGCCTTCATACACACACCGCTGTCGCGCGCTTTCCTTGGCGTTAGCTAGGCTTTCTTGTACAATGTGGTCCACACTGTATATAAGACGATGTGAAACTCAACAGATATTTGGCGGTGGCTACCTTTGAGCTCAAAGAAGTCCATGGCGTGAATGGCTTGTAGAACGTTGTCGGAGTCGAGTTGAAAGTCGAACTCGGCGGCGACGCGAGGTTCAAACTCCAGTTCTTTGATGAACTGTGTGTCGACCTTCGTCACGCGCCTGATCAAAGGACTCGACACCTGCTCACACATCAGACCTAGCTGCGGTATACCGCGGTATATCTCATTATGCACGGCGGTCACAAATGATACGATACGATACAACAAGAGAGTTTAAACGTGGACGGTCAAACACTATAATTGCCTTTTTAAGGGCAAAGTGATTCACTATGCACAAAATGTCTAGTATAAGCAAACTGCTGAATTAAGACCCAGTTGATTAGCAGCGTTATTATAGCTATGTTTCAGCTTGACAGTTCTTAATCGATAGCTTGTTGCACCCATCCAAGCAGTCAGGTGTTTAGGGAGTGGCTTTCAGAGGACCCCAACGGGACGTAAAACTAGTTTATAGCAATCTTTAAACGGAAAATGCAAAAATAAGGCCGTTAGGAAAATCTTGCCACGATACAAGCAATGAGTGCGGCATCATCTCACCTGCAGAAAGGCCGTCTGATCGGCTTCTTTCATCACCTCGACACTGTATTGCAGTAGTCCAGTCGTGCGATGTACCTTGGCTGTGCACTGAGACACTTGGTCGCGATACGTCTGCTGCTTGAACGATTTCTCGCGCCGCGCGTTTGCAATTAGCTGCTGTTGGCGTCGACGTACGGCCGAAACGATTGAGTCACATTCGGCGTTTAGACGACTCTCGAAATCGTCACAATTCGTCTGAAACACACAGTGTTGGTTAGATTTAAAAAAGCCACTGGGAAAAAGAACTAGAAAATACCGACGTAATCGATGAATTTATGGTCATTTATCGCCATCATCAGCTGTGGAACGATCAGCAGACATCAAACATTCGTTACGTACACCTTTAATTTATAAATTTTAATTTTAATTTAGATTTTAATGTTTTTATTTTTTAATTTTTGTTAATTTTTTGCCCGTATACAAATAAATGACTAAAATGAGTTAAAACTCTGTGTTCGTACAGCACTACAGCAAACACAATAGCTGTCTTCCACTAAACATTAAGCTTGTACATAACAGATATTGCTTTTACTAAAAGTAACATTATATTCATGTTAACAAGTTTACTGATTTGTTTATTGCGGACGTTTTTCAGAAACTGTCCGCAAACTCTTATTTTCTGAGCTCTAAGTTACGAATTTGTTTTTCTTAGATTTACTCTGCAAGAACAGTTGAAATATACAACGCTTTCATCACCGACGTCGTATGACTTGGTAAGGAATCGTTTCCTGAATACGTTAAAACTATTTACACTGTTTGCAGACTTCTGGCGAATACTACTGACCTCAATGCGGTCCTGCATACACTTGAGCCGCCCAATGAACTCCGTGCCAGAACGCGCTTTTTCCGACAAGCTGTGAATCAGCTGCGACAATTCAGACTACACCGCAGACACACACAGACAGACATTCATATTCAAACACACATGTGTAATAATAACACTGTTTGTGTACAGCGTAGCAGAACAAACGAATGAGACGCAAATACACTTCACGCCTGAAGAACGTAACAAGTTTTAACCCTTTGACGCCCACTGTTGCCATATGGGTACAGCTATAAAGCATCCTGTGTGTGCCAGACCGGGTTAAGCGGTCATTTGTAATTTTTGACATCCGGGCACTCTGGCGCTCAGTCATGAGCCAGAGTGTACGGATGTCAAAAATTACAAATGACGGCTTAACCCGGTCTGGCACAGGATGCTTTATAGCTGTACCCATATTGCAACAGTGGGTGACAAAGGGTTAACAGCTACGTCACAGACCAAACAGTATTGAGTTCAGAGCGGCCCAAAAGTTTAAACTGCCTATGTAAAAACACCTATGTAACGTTAAATCGCATTTAGTCACTGTGTTATTTATTTACATCATTACAATTCCTTGCGAAATATGCTGCGTTTAAGTGTAAAACTAAAAATGTGATTAGCGGCTGGTCAAACTATAGGTCCGCAAATGAATCAACAATAGCCTACTTACAGGCGTACGCCACGTAAAACGATTAAACATCAATTTTATACGAAGCGCGAACGACCGATCGCAACTGGCAGTTCCGCGCCAAAGCATTTACTGGACATGCACTAAGTCATTCTGCGTCTAAAACCGTCGTTAGACGTCGCAAGACATCGCGTCTCAGCTGGTGTTGTGCAACTAGTTGGCAGCTAAAGCAAGTGCTCGAAGGCAGCCAATTAGCGCTGTGTGTTCAGCAAACATTAGGCTACGACACTTTGACGACGACAATATTTACATGCCACGGCGAGCGCTGCGTGGTTCCACATGTTCGCCCGCCCGCACAGTGGGAACTTTCAGCGATGGTGACGTCGTAGCTGGAAATATGACCCAGAACTTCTCCCTGAAAAACTGCGTAGAAATAAGCTTCTTCGTACGACTTCAACAGTGTTCGTTGACCGTGCATGTTCATAGCTCCAAAATAAACGTAAGTAGCCTAATTAAGTAAGCAGCATTATTTTAATTCAGCATGACATACGCACACTTTGACATGAGTAGTTAAAACATACAAAGAAGAACGATAAACACATGCTAAAGCGAAAAAAGTGTGATACATCAGATCGTCATTATAATCAGTCGATCGAAAGAGAATCATCGTCGCGTGAGCATATCATCATAGCAGTCATATTAACTCAATTCTTGTCCGTCTTTAATCGTATTTACTGTACAAGAAGTGTCGAAATCGGCTGAGAGTTCGAATACAGTGGCACGTTTTAATGGCTCACAGTGTAGGCTATATAGTGTCAGGTGCAATTATAGCTCTCGTTTTCGTCCGAATATTCACAGTCACGTCTGAATCGCACTCGTGTATTTGCTAGAAACTCCGGCTCATGTTTTCCACCGATCACGGCTCATTGCAAGGTTTGACAGGCAACACACAACACAAGCTGGTGACGTAGCCTCGACCAGTGCAGTAGTGCTGGCCGCAACACAATACATCGCAAACGGATCAAATTCATATACCAACGTGATGTCGTGCTCGTACACAGAACTAAAAATATCACGCGCAAAAAATGCAACGATTGCTGAAGCCGGCAACGGGAAAAACTCAGTTTTATGAACCATAAACAACTCTTTGACGCCCACTGTTGCCATATGGGTACAACTAAAAAGCATCCTGTGCCAGACTGGGTTAAGCCGCCGTCAATTTAATTTTTGACATCCGGGCACTCTGACGCTAAGGATGTTAAAAATTACAAATGACGGCTTCACCCGGTCTGGCACAGGATGCTTTACAGCTGTACCCATATAGCAACACTGGGCGTCAAAGGGTTAAGTCATCGTTTCCGTTGTTACGTAATGTCAGTGACAGAGAATTTGTTACGGTTGGTTCTGAGTGATTGACGACGACTGGCAACGCTATGGTTGCCTGTTTGTGGCTAGCGCCTGGCTTGCACAGCGAGTCTGTTACGTCAGAACCTCGGTCTCAACGAAAAATACTGCAATACGAAGTCCGCAAAAATAAGTTTTAAGTGGCTTTTAATGCGTCTGTGCACGCAAAGTTTCCATCGCGACGGAATTGCGACGGGTGTTTAGGCGCGGCAGCCACAGGGATCGGTTCGAATTTCATTCCCGTGTGACGACAACGACGACGATGGAGCAATTAATCAAGGCACGTGCTACGACGAAACGGAAACTGAGGTGACGCGTTGTAACAAACAATCGCAGCTTGAAGAAGGCGCTTGTTTACGCCATCAGCGACCGCGCCGAGACGCGTTCCAAACGAGTTCGCACGCGGCGACTTCAAAGCACTGAAGCGAATCGACGCACATTAGGCCTAGCTGTCAGTTCCCGACAATCTGCGACGAATCGTTGATCGGAGATGTAATTAGCAGCTCACTGCCATTCGATGTGTTCCGGACGGTCTAGAGTGTGTGGACAGGGGGTACCCGTAGACAGGTCGGGTCTGTTGGTGGACTTACACGGACAGCTCACAGACTGCGTCCACGAGTTCTCAGCTCTCACTGTCACCGAACATCCAAAATTCAGCAAAACCGCTAAGTCATCTGGGTACAAATGAAACCCCAGTCAGTTGCACAAAGTTTCAGACGGAATGGTTTATTTGTAAACAGTATAGGCCTACTGAAGTGAAAACAACCGGGCGATTTTATAGGAATAACGCTAAATTCATCTGACCGCTTGTATTACTTATGTCACAGAACAACCCATGAACGAACATTTGTTACAGTCAAAATTGACAATAGAAGTTCTGGCAAGGCAGGAAAGGACGATAAACAAGAACGAGAGACAGAGATAATAACGTCTCCAGCAAAAATATTCTGGTAACGTCTACAGTCAAGGTAGCGACACGGTTGTTTGGTAGCAGCCCGTCTGTCACGGCGACGACACTTTTATTCGTGTACCCTACAGAAACCTTCACAAGTTCACAGCCGAAGGCCCTAATCCGGCTTATCGTCCTATACGACTTTGCAGGCGGATAACAAGGTAGTTATGTCACGTGATCATTTACGATCCGCGAGCTACAGAGGACGCAGCTGATACGAAAGATGTGATGACAATAAATCCACAGAGTTTCGAGAGGAATGGTGGATTGCTAGCGGGCATGAATTACAGCATTCCATACACCGCCGGACCGGAAACACTCTGAGTAGGAAAGACGAGTAATAGGCGCAACATGTCGTCACACCTCGGGTGTGGCCCCGCCGGTCGAAACCATATTTCTCACCTTGGCCGCGGCAGCGTCATTCGAAACCATTCAGACGTGGCCCGATCGATTGGTCTTGCACAATGGTGAAAGGGCGTGAAAGGTGTCAAGATAAGATTGCGTACATAATAGATAGTCCACTGAATGAGAGTAGCTACTTTAGCTAGTCGCTGGCTAAACGTTCGGCCGACCTCTACTGGCCAGCGACTTCGCCAAGCTTTCTCGCGTCATAAGAAGTTCTGAACTTATCGCATCGTTACGAAACATTCACTCTAAACCTTCCCATCACAAATCGAAGATTTGACAGTGATATTTGTACGTCACCAGGTTGCTTTTGTCTTGTGTTATTCACAGACATAAGGCAGACACCCGAGTGGTCCTACCAGTATTATTTAATTTACACGGGTCATTATAAACACTAACTGATTGATTATGACGCAACATTTAGTCTCAGTGCGACATGACACAAAGCGAAAGACGACTAGTTAAGCCGCTTAGGCTAAAGCACACGGATTAAATGAACCTACTGAACCTAGAATTCATGTACACTAACAAGAAATAAAAATCAATCAATAATTTATTTGCCAACATTAACAACAAGTAACAAAGTCACACAAAAAGAAAACAACAGCTCGTTAACAGGGATGAAAAGTGCAAACAAATATGCAGGAGAACTCAGCAAAACTGCTAAACAGCATCCTAGCAGCTCGAAGTTCACGGTGACGATTTTTTTTCAGCTGAATTGAATGTATACAAACTCGTATTAGCGTAGTCATGAGGTCATTATGAGCAGAACTCAAGTGAACTGTTCAATCATCAATTGCCGATTCAGTGCATTACACAACATAACATAATAACATAGCTGATTAGTGTGGGCAAAGCCGAAAGACTTCTAATTAAGCCTGCATCTTAATTTAAAAAAATAATTAAACAAAAAATACAAAGTTAGTTTGTAAACAGCGAATCGTCGGCGGCGTCACACCCAGCACAAAGGCCGTCGCCGACACACGACGGCACGGTGACTGACTCAACGGCCAAACCGACCGTTCAATGACCTCTGTGTGACCTTCAGCGTCCGTCGTCTCTGTGAGATTATTAACGGCGGTAAACGTTGACGACAAGCGGTACAAAGTCGTCTGGCGATGAAGAGACAGAAACCAGTGGTGTATCGGCGTAGATCATGGACCTCTAGATCATTGATGCTAATGATCTAGAGCCTAGAGGTCCATGGCGTAGATATAGGACGATGCCACGTCTAATATGAACCCAGCAGTCAAGCTGTCACGGTTACCCAACAACAGTAGAGCGTCGTTTAACCCTTTGACACCCACTGTTGCCATACGGGTACAGCTATAAAGCATCCTGTTCCAGACCGGGTTAAGCCGTCATTTGTAATTGTTGAGATCCGGGCACTCTGACGCTCAGCCCTGGGCATCAGAGTGCCTGGATGTAAAAAATTACAAATGACGGCTTAACCCGGTCTGGCACAGGATGTTTTATGGCTGTAGCCATGAGGCAACAGTGGGTGTCAAAGGGTTAATAACAGATCAACAGCAGAAAGCTAACGGCAAGTTTTAAAAAACAGACTACTTCTTCGTATCAGTTCGCATGGAGGTCTATCCAGACTACTAACTAAGCCATGATCTAATCCTTCTATTCCAGCCTCGTGTAACCATCAAGCTGTATTAACAAACGCTTCCTACTCATCCAAGTAGACCGCCACGTGCCACCTATGAGACCAAGGAGTCTCTCCTAGACTCGTCCTTATAGAGTCCGCCACTGACAGGCAGTCACTAGGGACATGGACAACGCAGCGGACTCTCTGACGATTGTGTGACGCTGTGTATACACGTCATTACTCATGAGGCATCCTTTGATGCTTCCGTCAACGCTGTATACACTTGGCGGCCGGTAGTAGGCTATATGACAGCGCACTGGATTGTGATTGGTTGAGAAACATAACCAACAATGTATTACAGAATCAGTGACTATGAACATAATGCGTATGATTTTATCGGTGCTATAATAAAATCCTAACATTTAGGCTAACAGAGTCAACGTATAGGATGGACCACAGGATAGAAAATTAGTAATACGGTTTGTATTCAACACTGTGAGTGCTGGACATTGGGCAAAGACGTCCACACTCCCGGGGTCGCCCCAACCGAAGTGTATACAACGTCACACTACCTCTTTGACGGCGGACCAGAGACCCGGCCGGGACTGACTGATGATAAGGTCGCCAGGGCGTCTGGAAAGTTGTCAGTCAACACCCCATTGTTCAAACTGACAAGCCCTTCTCTCTGAACACGTGACCTCTTGATATGACCCTCACTATCTGGCGTACACGGCCATAGACTGAAGTGTCTGATAAACCAAGTGTCACGGCGACAAGCAGCGTCGGTCAAAGCTCAAAGCCGGTGAGTTAGTAACAGAAGTCGAGTCCTATTGTTAACCACACAGCCAACTTTTACTTCCGAATCTATATCTTCGCGAAATATTCCCCTCTACTTAACCGCAGATCAACCATATATACGTGGCGCACGTATTCCGGTTTTGACAGATACGTAGGTATTTTAACCCTTTGACGCCCAGTGATTATGGATACAGCTATAAAGCATCCTGCGCCAGACCGGGTTAATTGTAATTTTTGACATCTGGGCACACTGGCGCTCAGGCCTGAGCGTCAGTGTGCCCAGATGTCAAAAATTACAATTGACGGCTTAACCCGATCTGGCACAGGATGCTTCATAGCTGTACCCGTGTGGCAACAGTGTGCGTCGAAGGGTTAACGGGCACAGCCACAAGCAAGCATGATAAGCATGATTTGGGTTTGATATATGGTGTGACGCCGGCTGAAAGGGAATTAGTTCCGACATGTTAAAGCAATTAACAACGCGCTGTTTCCATCAGTGATCAGTCGAAGTTTATCACACAGCAACTAGCTACGCGACGACATGGAGGCGGCCTGAGCAAACAGAGACTTGGCTTCTGTTTCCGTGCACGACAGACAACTATGTTTAGTCAGGCAGACAGCTGGCCGTGCCGTGCGTCTATCCAACTACGCACCCGGCGAGTGCGCGTGCGCACAGTGGCGTCATGAATATCAGACGACAACTGTAGAGTTCCTCGAAATGAAAATCGATCAGAATCGATCAATTATAACTGACACGCCGTGAATATTTTAACCCTGAACTATAAGCACTAAGTGCCGTTGCGCGTCCGACAGTCTAATTTTAACCCCTTGACGCCCGCTGTTGCCATATCAGTCCGGAACGTATGAGTGCCCAGATGTCAGAAATTACAAGTGACGGCTTAACCCGGTCTGGCACAGGATGCTTTAGCTGTACCCACATGGCAACAGTTGGCGTCAAAGGGTTTAATTGACATTTAGCGCCACCTAGCTACTCGAAAATTTGTGTATTTTGGTACTTAAAATCCGGTTGATTTCTTACTTGTCCATTTTTCTCCCAATCGCAGGTGAATAAGAGTGATCAATAGATTTAAACGACTTTCAAGCGGATATCACAATCGAATCTAAAAGCGAATATTGTCGGTTCACGCTTCGCCCAGCACTAAATGACGGTTTATCGACTCGGTGCGGCAGAATCATCGAGTTTCGGAACAGGACATGTGCAGCAGTTTGCACCCGGCGACAACCGTGACGTATCAACAAATCGGACACAGTGGAACTTGGCTATGAAGATAGAGCAGCAGCTGCAGCGAACCGAGTAGTGGACAGGACAATATACAAGTACATCATGATCAACGCCGCGCTTGGAATCAAAATAAATAGCACACGACTGGCGCCATCCATGGCCACGTGTGAAGAGAAATATGGCAACGTATGTGTATATACGTTGAACGATCCGTAAGGGGGG
>Ga0056114_1001273_pt1 | contig 11186 bp, 7 predicted proteins | sample WorMetHERISLAND1_FD_77005 | JGI IMG/M metagenome (GOLD analysis project Ga0056114, IMG submission 77005) | Marine gutless worms symbiont microbial communities from Max Planck institute for Marine Microbiology, Germany - Olavius loisae HERON... ...
CAGGAAGGTCTTGAGTTCGCGGCGAAAAGTTAGGTAAGATGAAACTGTTCACAGGGAGACCGGGAGAGTGTTCCATAATCGCGCTGCGGCCACACGAAATGCCTGATCACCAAGACTGGATCGTCTAGTCGCCAGCACAAACAGAGTTGACGTAGAGCCAGATCGTAGACGTCGACATGCGTCGGTGTCGGACGTCAGGTGCAGTGCCTCGGCGAGGTACTGTGGTGCACTACCGTGCAAACAGTGGTAGGCAAGGACACATACAATACTGGAAACATTAAATGTAAGAAAATATATAATACACATAAAAATAATTTTAAGCATGCAAGCAGTAGACCAGTGTCATAACGGTCACTATGCAATGTCTACCTGAGTTTGTCTCAACTGCTGCTACCTTAGCTGCATATGGTTTTTACCCTTTCCAGTTCTCACAATAATACTTTTTGCCATCACAAAAATCCAACCCTCTATGGTGTATGCATGGTTAAATAAACTGTATTAATGTAAATTTAAAAAAATATTGTGTAAACCACGAAAGTATGTGAAAAATACCTCTTCAACAGATAGAGAGTTGCCGGAGACACTGAGAGCCTGCCAGAGGGGTGAGTCGGACCGCCACGCCAAGCTCTCCAGTATTGTCTCCTCAATCTGTCAAACAGTACGACTGAAGTGACACCAGTTGACACAATGGTATACATTATCCAGTTTAGTTCTGTCCCTATCAGGACTGTAATTAAACAGTCCCTTCTCAATCAATCACTTAACACTAACGAAAACTAAACTACAATGCAAGAAAACTACTACTGACATGTACAGTTTACAAGCACAAACTAAAACGAAATGAATCTAAAGCCTCGTTGATGAGCCATTCACACCACCCGAACACTTCAGGCTCCCGAAGTTCGCCATCGGTACGGGTAGTGCAGTGCAAATATTCGAAATTTTGAATTGAATAGTTACTTCAGTATTCGATTCGACTTGAAACAAGTACAATTATTCGAAATTTTCGAATACCTACCATCACTAATTTCTTACTTAAAAAGCTTAAGGAATCTTCTTTTTTAACAGAATGACGCCGATTTTTCACCTTAGCAACCACGCCTAACAACCAACAAAATCAATGTTATATTGGCCCATTATGGCTCACCAAGTACTGAAACTCCTACAACAGAAACCACAACAGTGCGGTGCATAAAAACAGTTGAATTTTTTTAACAAGTACTTACTACTAAACTGGTGACTTTTGAGACCGAAGATAACTATTCGATTCAATTTGAAATTTCAAATAATAGCTCAAGTATTCGATTCGATTCAAAATGAAAAAAACACTATTCGCACAGCACTAGTACCGGGCCTTGGTATCTAGCTGCCAATTGTGTTCCGGTCTCTGAGATGGCACAGAAACGTCATCTACGCTCCGCCGCTGGTCATCAGCTCGTCGTGCCGTCGTACCATCTGAACTTACGTAGCCTATGGGCATTTTCTATACTGGGTCTGAGACTGTGGAACCCTTGCCTAGACTGTTGCGTGACACTGGGCTACAACACAACTAGCTGTGGTCATTCTTTAAAGACATTTTATCTCTCAGAGTACTAGTACATACAGCGCATTGGGGGCTTCGGCGATTATGTGCTGTACAAATCTACGTTTTGCTTACTAGCTTTCTTCACACTCGCCACACAACTTGAGATCTATCACACTGTAAGAAGCAACTTAAGGCCGCAACCCACACAAGCGAACTAGTTGGAAACCCAGGTTACGAACCCAAAAAAGTTGCGAACTAGTCACGAACTAGTTGGAAACTAATTCGCAACTAGTTCGCGACCCGGGTTTCCAACTAGTTCGCTTGTGTGGGTTGCGGCCTTTAGCCCTCACGTGATTCAGGTGTTTGACGACGTCACGCGACAGTCCGTCCTCCACTCGGACCAGCACCTCAATCACCTTGTAGAAGTAGTAGCTGCTGATGTCAAATACTTCGATGATCCACGGAAAAACCCTGCAAACAAAAAAACCCACTGGATGTGACGAAAACCACCAACGTCCATCTATCAGTACAATGATGTGCTGGACCACCATAGAATATTCAGCAACGGACATTATGCACGAAAGCTACAACATACTCTTTGGAAATATTATAACAGCTAAAAGGATATAACAGCCTAGAAACTATAATTTCATGTTCATTTGCAAACAACTAAGGTTTGCAAAACAGCCATCAACGACTGACTATTTGTCAATAATTCTCCAGTACTTGTCACCAAATTCTCCAGGCATCGATCAAACTGTACCTCTGTGAGTTGTAGGAGAAGATGACAATCTCCAGAGATATGGCAAACAGCGATCGATGGAATACGTCTTGCTCCAATAGATTCTATTAATTTCAAAACAAACAAACTGTCAATCGATATAACATGTAGCAAATGGTTCAAAGAAATTTCTAAGAATATCATCAACATTCTGCCAGCGACTGAAAACTCACCTTTTTTCAAAATCATTTCCGGCTACCTCTTGGACATCGACTAACTTGCCTGGACACTAGCTGTAACTCTTTGCAGTGGTCTTAGCATTGGTTTTTGCTACTTAAGCCACTCTAAAAAATATTGATTGATTGATTGATTAACCCAACTACAAGCTGTGGTATCAACAGTCCAGCGACACAAATGGCATCTATATCATTAAAAAGTAAAATGCTTCCTGAGCCTCATGGGCCCATAAGGCAGTGCTTAACTCTGTTTCATTAGCTCTCAGCCAGATATCAGCCTTGCTAGTTTATCTCGTGGTATGCCAATTTCCCCAGCTTTCACTTGTATCAGCTGCGTAAATCCCAAAAATATGTTCCAGAGAAACCCAGTTAGTAAGTAATCAAAAAAAACCCAGGAAAGTGTGAAAAACACCGAAAGCGGTAACGACAGAACCAACCGAAAGGTCAACGGTCTTTGCGTTGACAGTCACTGAGATTCTCTGCATCTCACTGACTAGGATCTTCTCCAGCATCTTGTAGTAGAGATTCTCACCGAGCTGAAGACGGCGCCTCGCAAACTCCACCGCATTGTCTGACGGGTTCTCCACTGGCTGAAACAATAATCAAACCTGGTATGTATGCTGGCTAATAAGTGACAGACCATTACAGTTATTCACAAACACGATGACAACACCGAGCTAACCACAAACAAGTGGCACGTGATGAGATTAGACACTGACAGGGCTGTGCCACAATATCTTCCTCACCACAACTATTCACTAATTTCATTGAAATATTACGAGACTTTTACGACCAATTTGTTTAATATAGCATCTATTAGCAGAGTTTCGATAAACATCAGATGTACCAAATCTAATCAGATTATACAAAGTATAACTATTAGCTGTCAATGATCAAATATCGAATATTTTAACAGTTCCCAGCTTTACATCTTAACATCACTAACCTGTACAAACTTTTCACAGAACACGTCTCCCATCTCGGTAACTCTCCTTGCAATTTCGTCCACAGGACTTCGTGAACACTTGCTAGAAAAATATCACATTGGAACCCAAGAAATTCATATATAAATCAACCAAAAACTATCATACAACCTATCATGTTGCAAGAAATATGGAGATTAAAATATATATAGCCGATAAGCTACATTGCAATAAGAAACTCACAACTGATGTGAACGATGACTTGCCATAAACCTCACAAAAAGATAATCCATACAATATTGATACATACTGTGGTAGAACTTACACCAGACTTCAAGGCTTTGTAATAAAATCTACTCATGAAAGCTGCTGGACTACAAGTTCAGAAGGCAAGACAATACGAGGATGAGGACAATGTCATACTGTGGTAGTGGGGCAGCTCAACCTTACACCTCTTCATACAGTCTAGTCTATGGTGACCATAGACTAGACTGTATGAAGACAGAAGACTAGTTGTCATCTATGCTAAACAGTTCATGATATGAGCCAGAATTCCATCGTTGTCAAACAGGGATTTGTTAAATTACTGCTGAACACAGATAAACGACCATTTATCACAAAATAAGACCTGCCAACAACAGGTAACAAATCAGGGCCCTGCGATTCAGGTAATTACGTTCAAATCAATCGTGAATCGATTCAGGCGATAAAATTTAAATTGAAAATCAAATCAACCGAAAATCCATAAAGACTGAAGAACCATAAGAAGCCAACTGCTTTGCCAACACACTTTGGCAAAAATACTGCAAGTCTAAGGGCTGTTGATGGTATGTGACTGTGCTGGTCACCATAGACTGAGAATTCGTGGCCTAGCGTTTAAAAATTCGTAAAAATTCGTCAACCAGCATCAACTGACTGTACCGTGCTGTCGGCGAATTACATTCGGCCATCGGGCTTTCTCTGTTGGAGGCCCGATGGTCTGGAACTCACTACCGAGTACCGACTGTCGGACATACATGTACAAGTTCCAGCAGGCCAATGTTGGCCTTGCTCACATTACAATGCTGTTTTCCTCTATAAATAATTGTATTCGTATGTTTGCAACTTTGCATCAAAGATTTCTATCTCATCTGTAATTTTTCTGGCAATGGTGAATTTTATTTTTAGAATTCATTATCATTTTTAAAATTCGTAAAAATTCATGAATTTTAAGAAATCTTAAAATTCATAAAATTCGCATTCTCAATCTATGCTGGTCGCTGTACGCTGCTGTCAGCTCAAAGCTTTTGAATATGTTGGTAAGTTTCACATCGAATCGGCACAGATGATTTGAATTTCAATGGAATCTGGATGCTTTTCAGGCCGTACCATCAACAGCTAAACATAAGCCACAGAACTACACAAGCTAGATTACTGCTCAATCGTTCGGCTGGAGACAAGTACTCAGAGAATGAAATTAAATATGACATGGCTAAATATAATATTTAAATAAATTAAGATGACAAACAGAGAGAACATCCAAAAGACCAGATTCTATGTGACCAGTTTATCAATCTGACCAACATATTATCATTTTCAACTAACAATCAATAATAATTATAATTACAAAAACAAAGTGCTTTCATTCACCTAAAAATGTCGATGAGCACATCGCTGGGATATGTCTTTGAGCTGGAGAGCAACAGCTGTAGCCGACTGACACTCTGTGTTGCCGTTGACACCGGCGTGACGAGGCCTTCTTTCTCTCGCAGGTAACGTCGCCCAGTCAGCGGGGTTAAAGGCACCAGAACAGCAGACTGATACATACACAATACACATGCCACATTACAATACAGTAATGTACACTAGAAACCATGCATTAATGTGATGAGTGAGTGAGTAGATTCTTATCAGGACATCGAGGCTACGCAGTTCCATTCACATTGGATGTTTTGGAAGATCCAGGGAAATACACAAATTAAAGAACACAAAAATACACAAATTAAATACACCTCAGAAAAAGCCAACAAAACAGGACACGGCAAAACAAAACTACCCTGGTTTAGTCGCCTTTTACAATACCTGGCCAGGAAAGGAGGTGGGCTTATACTACAACACTCCTGAGCCCATACAGTTATTATTGTGAAATTTCATTGCTTCTCACAGCTGGATTGATTGATTGATTGAGTTAGGTTTAACGTCCCATTCGACACATTATAGATCATTTTAGGATGATGACATTGTTACAGGTCTGACGACCCAACCAGCAGCATCAAAGCACTGAAGGAGGGTGGTTAGATATCCAGACAGGCCTCAATCTAACCAGGCTCACCTCACCGTGTTACAATAATACAAGATGCATGCAGATATAATACAAGACAATGGAAACATAAGCAAATAAATCTAACATGCACAAAGAAATCTAAGCACAATGAGTAAACCCAGTGATATGAAGCAAAATCTGGTAGACCAAACCTGTGAGCTGCTCAAATAATTGTGCAACTATAGAAAGCTACACAAAGCTACTACTAGTAGCGAGCAGTTCTGGCAATATTCCAGTAGCACATCTACACAGCTTACATCATGGTAATTCTGCAGCAGGTTTTGTGTAATCTGAAGACGTTCAGACGACTCGTATGCTGCTGCTAGGCTGCCCTTGGCCGGCGTGCCTATCTCCATCATCGAGTCATCGCCAAGAAATATACGCTCGTCAAAGTCACCGACATTCAACACGTACGTCTCGTACTTGGCATTGATCTCTTTGCTGCAAGAACAACGCACACGTCAAACAATTATTACAAGACAGATGCACTTCTGCACAGCAGTGATAATGTCCTATTACCAGCAACAAACAATAATACATCAACTTATTATTCAACTTATTATATGTAATAAAATATATCAGCTATGACACTGGCTGGCGGCCAGCTGTCACACATGCTGTGGGCGACTGCGACAGCTCAAAGCACAATGCTACACACTCAGGTGACCCATGGTAGTATAGTTAGCAGCACATAGCAGAGACATGCACCGACCAGAAGGACGACAATATAAACATATAGATATATATATATATCAAACCAACCAACTTTTACACGAAACAAGTGCTTGTATAAACTACAGCTGAATAAAGAGTGGAACACATATGCAGTGACATATGCTGACGTGACCTGTTCGAGTCAAAGTTGCAGAGTTCTATAACGCCAGTCAACTGTTCAGCTTTACCAACCAGCGTCTGCCACACAGCCACACTGCACTCAAGTAACGCATGCCGCAGACAACATTCCGAGATATCACAGCTTCACTACTGCAGAACAGTGCTAGTCACCCTAGTACAGCCGCCCACAAAATGTCAGTGTGTGGAAGCGACACCATGTAGTTCTGAGATGGATTCCCATCAAGAACTTATCAGGGCTTTAACTTTAACTTTATGTGTATGTTCCATGATATATACAGGTAACAAAGTTTTATAAGAGGATAGCATGGCTCAGCCCATTTAAGGATCATTTTTATCTGTAGGCCACCTGTCCAGAATGCGGCTGCACGTTTGGTGTCGGGCGCTCGACGGTACGACCACATCACGACAGTGCTACAGGAGCTGCACTGGCTTCCAGTTCGACGTTGGGTGGATTTCAAGATGTCCACCCTGGTCTACCTGTCACTGGCATGACTCCAGCCTATCTGGCAGCCGACTGCCAGTTGGTCTCCGACGAAGGTCGTCGTCAGCTGCGTTCTGCCACATCAAGGACGTGCGTTGTGAGGCAAACCTACAGCAACTATGAAGACAGGTGTTTTGCAGCTGCAGGTCCGAAGCTGTGGAACAAAGCAGACATTAGCTTTCAACGATTTAAACGGCTATTAAAGACATTTTTGTTCGGGTGATGAGATCGCAGCGCATAGTGACTAACTGTTAAAGCCGAGCATCATAAGTTTTCTTTCTTACATGCTTACTTACCTATTCAGTTTATCTGCTTGTTGAATTTGAGATGCCCCGCTACCAATGGTTCCAACGACAGTCGTCAGTTTCTAATAAATATAGCAACTTGACCGCCAAAATAACACTGAGATGTCAATCAAGGTTATTGAATACGGTGTGACTCAGTTTGAGTGTTTTATATCTTATTATTAAAATTTTATGGTAACTATATCTTGCATCCTACGATAAAGCCAGATAATAGCTGATAACAGTGAATTTTCATGCCAAACCTGTGTTTCATGCTGCCTCCCCATCAAAATTTTGCACGCACATCTGCTGTAGGAGGCTAAACAAGCTGGTGTGCTTGCTTAGCAATTTTCAAAATGTGCATTGCATGTTAACCAGTGAGTCTATTTCATGACACTTTTTAGTGAACAGGCACGCGTCAACGTCAAATTTCCTATGTCCAATGCATGAATACAGAATGCATAATGCCGATGCAGCCAAAGACTTTTAGCAGTATGTTAACAAATTAACTACGCGACTTTTCTTATTTCAGTGACTTTTTGCACCACAGCAATTCACATACCCAGTTGTGACAAATTTAACATGTAAACCTTCATCAACATTCAAACTTACTAATTTGCTCTATAAAAATGTTAGTACTGGTAACTAAAAAAGAAAAAAGAAAATGACTAGTCGACTTATACTGTATGTTTTTGTAGCATCCGTCTGTAGTCTGTACTTGTCATAATATTCACTCACATGACTAACCTTCTTATCAAATAACTTTCTGACGTACGGCTTCCACCAAAATTCCTTGATCTCCTTTGCCTCCATCTCTAGACCCTCGTGCCGTTGACACAGTAGGTGGACGATACACGGAATTTCAGTTGGCGGCTTATAGTCACGATGACTGAAGTTGCTTGGCAAGCCTGCATGCACATCGTGAATGACACCAGTTTGAAACAATAAGCTGTGTACAGAGAACTGCAGAGTACTGGCCGCAGAGGTAGAGCCAGTGGCATCTCTAGCCACAAGGCAGTCGGGAATAAAGATGCATGATAGCCAGTGGCGGGTTTCTTTGGTTGATTGCAGGGACAGTTAACTTCACCTCACTTCACTGTAACACATTCACACTGGAAATTAGCTTCTGAGTTACTCTGCATATCTACACCAGAAATACGCAAACTGAAAACAGATTGTGCCAGTTAACAACTCCTCATGATGCAGGCTGATAATCATGACCTTTAATATTGCATTCATTAATCGACAACTCTTCATTAAATACTGTTTACTTGTGCAGATTAATAACCGCTATCTATAAATTTCTTCAACAGCCCTTTCAATGGCTTTACATATACGAAAAATTACATTTGTATCATTTACAATCCAATAAGAAAATAGACATAAATCTTTGTCACAAAAACAGTCTTAAAAAATGGCGGAGGAATGAGGAGAGATGTGAATGGCACAGTGTGATGACTCTGTTGCTAATCTCACAGCTTTTTGTAGTAACATGCGAGTTGTGACTAGCCAGAAGACAAATCCTGCTGCATGTGCTAAAGTTCATTCCATGTCAAAGACACATGGTGCCACACATCAACACCGGTCTACCGTGTTGACAGCTGGGTGTTGTGCTGCTGGTCAGATCACACTGAAGACTTTTAGACCTTGACGTGTATTGTTGTTCCTGTTTTTCCTTGGTTTTACAGCTTTCCACTTTGCTCTGTCCTGTTCCCACTGCACAGCCTGTCCTGGCAGTTTATTTTCATCCATCCTCAAGATATGATCAAACCAACTCAGTCTTCTTTCACTTATAACAAGTAGTACATTTCTCCAACTCTGTTTGACTGACTCAATCTGGACTTGTGTCTTTCATCTTATGCCCAAAATACGAATTTGTGATGTGTAGCTTCCAATTTCTTCCTGCGAGCAATGGATAGTGGCCACAGTTCCGCACCAAACAGAGGCTATATGAGTCCCTACTGATGACAACAACTTACTCTATAGTGTTGCTGCATTTTATAAAATATGCAAAAAAAAGCATTAACCGGAAAAGCTATGGTTGAGGAGATCTCTGCGATTGCTGACGAGAGTGTTGGCATATATCCAGTCGAGACAGCATAGCAGCAAGTGATAGGAGTTGACCAGGTCATCACTGATTGCTGGAAAACGACCTGACAGGTACATCATCAACAGCATATATCAACCTGTCACTGCACAGAACACTAATAGCAAACACCAAAAGGATAGATGTGATATACACTACACGTTGTCAATGAACATTCATTGATTAGTTCGACAAACCCACCATGTATCACAGGATGAATAAGACAAATTTCTTTGAAGGCAACTGATCATCAGCAAACAAACATGGCAGTGTCACCACATTGGTAAGAGACAATTACTCTATATATATACACTGTGAGGCATAAAAAATTGCACGATTCTTACTGGTACAATAACTTTGCAAAATTATGCCATACTGTGATGATTTTTGGCACATAGATGAACATGAGAATACCCTATCGCCTGCCTGTTTGACAGTCATTGTAAAATCGAAAACTGAGAACCAGCTTATCAGATTTGTTATTGCTTACTTGGGTAGCAGACAACAACGTAAAATGCGAAACAGTTGCTGCACCGCGAGACCGCAGACTTCATTACTCCAGACCGTTGCCTCCTAACAATCCTGACCTTAATACTGTGGATTACAGGACATGTGGAGTACTGCAGTAACGTGTTTATTGGAAATCTGTTAAAAACTGAACGCTGATGAACCGAAGTGGCTTCTGATTGAAGCGTGGCTTGGCATCCAGCAAAGTGTCGCTGATCAGGCAATTGACCAATGGCGAGTTCACCTTAATGCATGTGTCAAAGCCAAAGGAAAGCATTTTGAAAACATGCATGATGTGTTGTTCCACAAATGTCAATAATTTGTTATGAAACTTACATTCAGTTATTTTTGTTTCACAAGTTTTAACCAGTAGTGACTTTTAAAGTTTTAGCTCTGGTTGTTGAACAATTTTTGGCACGTTTATTGAATTTCGTACTTTAAAAAATACTTGGTCAGCAAATGCGAAATTTTTATACCGTTTTGTTACGAATACATTCAGGTAACTGCTTGCAAAAAATTGGCATACTAGACCTCAGCTTGATTAAGTTATTGCAAAACGAACAAGGGTGCAATTTTTTTTTGCCTCACAGTGTATTAACAAATTTCACATAAACCTAAATTTATCCATTTTTAAAAGCCAAGATTAAAACACTTTGTTGCTGTGAAAGAAATTAACCAACCTTTGACAAGCACAAACATCGTCCAGCAGAAGTTAAAGACATCGCTCGCAGCGCATGGCACTCGCCTGTAACAGAAACAAAAGACATGTAGAGTAGCCTGTCCCTAAGTCTGCCGAGTTATAAATGCTATTAAGAGTAAGAAGTACAGCTGTTTCTGTCGAGTGGCCGGGGCAGTAAGCAGACTGGCGGTGACGAGGCTGAAATGTGTTCAGGAACAGACGTTCTATTATATTGGAGATAATGTTAACCATAGCGTCTGATTGAAATTCACCTTTTTCTAATTTTGAGTACAGTGGCTGGATGGGAGAAGGACGGCTGGCAGTAGCAGAGCTGGTGGCATCTTGAACACGGTCATCAGTTGATTGATTGATTGAGCATGGTTTTACGTCTGCGCCAACACAATATAGGTTATACGGCCGACGGTTTTTAAAGGTCTGATGACCCAACCAAAGCACTGAAGGAACGTGGTTAGTCATCCAGACAGGCCTCAATCTAACCATGCTCACCTCACCGTGTTACAATACTACAACATGCATGCAGATATTACACAAGAAAATAATCTAACACACACAAAGTAACCTAAGCA
>Ga0056114_1001274_pt1 | contig 11185 bp, 8 predicted proteins | sample WorMetHERISLAND1_FD_77005 | JGI IMG/M metagenome (GOLD analysis project Ga0056114, IMG submission 77005) | Marine gutless worms symbiont microbial communities from Max Planck institute for Marine Microbiology, Germany - Olavius loisae HERON... ...
GGCTGAGTAATAATAAAATGGCGATGGTGAGTGTAGTTAACTGGCAGCCTACAGGCGGGCTTATGGCTCAAGCCGATCGGCTTGGTCCAAAGGTCGGCGGCCACCTGGCGCCGTGCTGCGCTCATCGCGTGAACCAGGGTGAACTCTCGCAATGCTCCTTCAGCACCATAAACATTGTCCTGGTATTATTATTATTATTATTACTGAAGACGTCGATGATGTACCGTTGTGTTACTTGTGTGCAGACACAAGACAGAAGGTGGCACTCGAAGATCTGCACGCACACGAAGCTGGCCGTCATCATACCTTGACCCGCCTTTGTTGATAGTTGCCGACAACGAGGTCTGCCAGGCCGCGATCAGCACAGCCGTGTCGACGACGTCGTCGGCCGCCGTCAACAACGGAGGCGTCACCAACAGCGCCGACGACTCGGTGTTTTTCCCCGCCGTCGACGCCGTGTCGGCGGGCGTCGCCAGCTGCTTGACCGATCACCCGCCGCCGCCGCTGAGGACGCAGCGATCCGACCCGGGACCGACTGACCGAACTACTGTCCACAACCAGACGGTAACGACTCGACCACGAACTGCGGACACGAACACCGATGAAGCACCGCCGTGACCGACGTCCCGGTCAAACGGACGATAGAGATTACCGGTACCACCACCTGGTAACGCCAAGTCTCCAAACGCTGTTAACGACTCGTATTTGTTTCAACCACAGAACACACTAAACTAAACACGACAGCAGTACTACTCAGATATTGCCAGCGACGCCGCAACTCAACCGCGTTAAAACGACTCAAAATACCACTACATGTTTTGTATTGTTTTTAACGTTATCAGTGGTTTTTGCTCACACACCTGCAGACAGTGTTATAAATAGCGGCTCTTGCCCAACGCGTGATATCGGTGTGCGACATTGTTCATTGGTTTGTCGACGATAATCGGTGAACGAACAACATTTACATATCGACGGTGCTTGAGACGAACATCCTCAAACATCAACTGCCTACGCCAGCTGCTGATGATGTTGCAGTGATAGTCTCACTGATCAAGGTGTCTGTGTAGATAAGACGTTTGCGAGTACGGTACGCGAAAATCGCCAAGAAGACGGTACAACGTCGGTTTGCAATGACGGCATTGTTGGCGTGTAAGCTGCGTTCTTCTAACGTCCGCTAGTGGCTGATCCGTCTATGATGTGACTACCCAGGAGACGCATCTATCTTCTGTTGATAACAAGAACGAGATTGAGATGGGCCTGACAGCTCGATGACCTGGCATTCTCTAGAGGTTCGACAGTATGACCGCGCGCACTGCGATAAAGCGTCCGACTACAAACTCAAGACATCGCAACCGAACAGCGACTTCTACGTCAACCAGAGTGATCTGCTTGCGAATGTTACGCTTGTATTTCGTGCGGTGGCTTCCAAATATTTCGTTGCGACAGACGACGTACAGAGTCCTGCATGACTGACACGTAGTTCACTGAAGCCAGCAAACGAGTGTCCGATGTGCGTGAATCTGGTTCGGCATTAGGAAATACCTGTCGTTCGAGATCTCACAGAAAAGTGGCAAGACTGATGATGCAAGAGCAATGCGTCGCTTGACGTCTGGCTGACTGTTACCGTCGCAAGAATGGATTGGTTATACTGAAGTCGTTAATGTATTTTCCGACATTCCATGAAGTACATCTCTATAGTATGAAGATCGATGGCATCACATTTGCTGCGATTACAGATTGCGTCACTGTTTAAAATCTAAAACATTGTTATATATCATAAACGATGATATGCGACAATCGCATAGTTATACTGAATAGATTAATCATCCCTGGAGAGGTCAATCGTAGATTGCACATTGCTTAATTTCACAGTGAACATTACTGCACTGTATAAGAATAACAAGAAAACGAGTTTTCGCTGACAACATGCCCGATACGGAATTTCGTAACGCGGTTCAGTTTTGAGAAAACCAGAATGATTGGCTACAGGCTGCGAGTTCACGGAGGGGGAGTTAAAGGGCTGAGCCACTGCCACTTTGACTCATTTTATTTTCACCCCAGGGGCTGGCATCGTCTCACAATTATGTTTATGACGTGTAGACGTTTTCACACAGCGTCACGTGATGGACGGACGGACATGCGACAAGATAACAGAGACTGCGCAATGCATAGCGTAGTGTGGTGAGAATTGAACAAAGTAGAAACGGTGAATAAGCATTAAACGATAGGTTAGAATAATGAGTTGTCGGCAGTTTCTCAAATCTGCATCGTATGTATATTATATACACTGCGAGGCATAAAAAAATTGCACCCTTCTTATTGGTACAATAACTTTGCGAAATTATCCTATGCCATACTATGATAATTTTTGGCATAAAGATGCATACGAGAATATCCCATCACCTGCCTGTTTGACATTCTTTGTAAGATTGAAAACTGAGAACCAGCTTATCAGATTTGAAGCGGCGTCTGATTGAAATGTGATTGAGAATCCAGCAATGTGCCATTGATCAGGCAATTTATCCAATGGCGAGTTTGCCTTAATGCATGTGTCAAAGCCAAAGCAAAAGCATTGTGAACACATGCTATGAAGTTTTGTTCCTCAACTGTCACAACTCAACTTTCACAACTTTTAACCAGTCACGACTTTACAGTTTTAGCTCTGGACTGGGTGCAAACAATTTTGACACGTTTATTGAATTTTGTAATGTAAAAAAACTTGGTCAGCAAAGGTGACATTTTTACAATGGAATGTTTTACGTTTTGATACAAAGTCATTCAGGTAACTGCTTACAAAAAATTGACATACTAGACCTCAGCTTGATTAAGTTATTGCAAAACTGACAAATTTTTATGCCTCAGTGTATATACGCTAGAGTGTATGTACGGATATCATCAATGATCAATGATGAGCGGCTCATCAATGATGATATGAGCGTGAGCGACCGCCGCGGGTGCATGGAGAAGCGTAATAATTGTGACACTGCATGGTCAGTTGACATGAGTGTGCTAACTACTTGCAATGATATCATGTTCACGCGATAACTCAAGTATCTCTTGCACTTGTTTGATATCTGTTACACTGATAATGAGATAGCAATGAATTATGCTAAGGCCTATTATTTTACCCGCAGCGCACTAGGGCGTTTTGCTATATATACACCACATTGACACGGTTTGCGTAGTCTTTTGAAGCCCTATTGATTAGCATCATTTGATTTTTACTTTGCTACAGTGCTGTGGTGAAAGGGTAGCCTGAAGAAGCTTGGTGTATGCCATTCTGGCTAGCATTTATAAAGTTTTATTAATTTATTGTAAGCGTGACATAAACGTCTAAAAAACAACTGCAAATTAACGCTTTGTTTGTAAAAAGTATCTCGGTGATGGAGACTTACACTGAACGTTGCTCATTAATCATAATGTTTCATGTCTAGCAAAACTGAAGACATATTTGTCAGTGTCTTCTATTATGCTGAGTCGTTTGTGTCTTATTTTTGCAGCCGAATGCAGAAAAAAGCACAGTGAAAGTTAAAGAAAGCTACAGGAACAAAATCACGCAAAATATTTGTTTGACCTCTTGTCAACTTTATATGTACATACAGAAGACACACAAAACATAGCACTAATGTTCTGATTTTGTGACCACATAAATCTTTCTGACTAACAAGCTGACTTTCAAAATATCAATAAATTATACATTACTTCTGTTGGCATTTTTGTTGGCATTGGCATTTTTGTCTGCATGAGATATTAAAAGTGTATTTTATCTGATATTACACAGAACTCCGGTTAAAGCAACATCTAACAGTACTCTTTAATTTTGTGTGAAACAACTATCCGGCCACAATATGGGCGTTCTTATTCTTATTATTACAAGCTGTAATCTTGCTATGCTCGAATGACCGTAGCATAGGCCTTCAACCTTTGCGACGTCTGTCATAGCACTGCGTTTGTTAGCAATGTCTCACAAACTGTATATCACTTTTAAACATCCTTAAACGAACAAAACGCCAGTAATGTTGACACTGTTAACAGAACAGAATTAGCTCCGATCAACCCATTCCTTTGAACACTTCAACCTTGCTTTGGTACGTCTGATAGAATGCATTAGCTAAGAACATGAAAGCCTGGTCAACGTTTTGCTTGTGTCTCTAACACACACAAAAACATTTATTTTATATTACACACATTAAAATGCAGCAAACAACTTAGTATGTAAAATTAACTCATTTCTACATAACAGCAATACAATAAGAAAATAAAAATACATATAAATTAATCATCATTCGTTTTTTACAGATACCACGTTGGTTAATGAATAACTGTTAATCAATCGATCCACCAAACAGTGCATTTATATGGTGCCCCTTAAGCAAAGTTCCCAGAGGCGCCTGTTACGAGTAGGCACATTGAAAAGCATTCATTGAGGCGACATTTGAAACACTCTGCTAATGTCGTTTTCCCTCAGTTCAAATGGAAAGTTGTTCCACACAGTTGGTGCCGAAGAACGGAAACTGCGCTGAAACGTGCAGTAGGTGAACGTGAGACGACCAGTCGACCATGTCACCGTGGTCGGCGGATCGCAACCGTGAGCTCCAACAGTGTAAACTGGCACAAGGACGTCATTAAAATATCCTGGTCTGTGACTACGATCGCAGTCGAACGTCAACAGAGCAACTTTAAACAGAATGCGCTGTGGCACCAGCAGCCAATGTGTCGCAGTGATGTACTCATTTCGGTGAAACCAGTGATCATTGGAGCAGCAGCGTATAGTACAGTCTGCAAACCGACAAATGACCTTCACAGGGACGCCGTACAGGACAGCGTTGCAGTAGTCAATGCGACTTGTGATGAAGAGTGCACATGGCGTCATCAGGAACTGAACGTCGGACTGACCATAGCTGTCGCAGCTACATATAACGCTGTCTACGTGTTGCTGGAATGACAGTCGAGTGTCGATAGTTACATCGAAATCTCTGACAATGTCGTAAGTTGTCGCAAGAACACCATCAACGACCAGCTGGACGCTGTTGACTTGTTGAAGTTGTCGAGCTGCATCGAGACAAATAAACTGCGTCTATCAGCCGGTTGGAGGACATTCAACGACTGACGTTTATGCAAAATTCAAACATTACACACTATAAATATAAGGAACTGCAGATCACACTTACCGCAGAACATTCGAAGTAAGCAAGACCTTTAGACTGAGCAAAAGCTTCACCAGCTGCAGAACTGACCACTCTTCGTTCTTCAAGGTCAGTTTTATTGGCAACGAGCACTCCTATAGACACAACATCCAGTCTTTTCCCCAATTTATCTGTGCTCAATATCATAGCCCCAGAAGTTCATATTGGTGGGAAAATTGAACAAAAATATCAGTACCATGCCAGGTAGAAACTAAGTTGTGATAATTTCATTTGAAATGTGCTATAAATTAGACAACAGCGACAAAAAAGACCAAGATTATCATTAATTCATAAGAACAAGCACTTGACTTTCTGAGTTCAGTTCAAAGGCCTGCGAGTTGTGTTTAGTGTGTGATGTACAACATACAATGAAATTGCATTTTGACACAATAACACTATAATGTGGGCAATTTTTCACAAGTTTTGAACACATATTGCAATATCTCAGTGAAAAAAAGGATGATGATATCGCAATGAAACAATATTCATATATAAATTCTTGGTTAGAACTTGACAATGGATTGTATGAGTATGACTTGCAGTAAATTTTGTACAATGATATAGAATCAAACATAACAATAAATCTTACGACAAACTAGTAACAGTGTTTTCTGTTTCTTATCTGTGCAAATGTGCAAGCTTACAGTTTTAACCGTTTGACGGCCACTGTTGCCATATGGGTACAGCTATAAAGCATCCAGTGCCAGACCGGGTTAAGCAGTCATGTGTAATTTTTGACATTCGAGCATCAGAGTGCACGGATGACAAAAATTACAAATGACGGCTTAACCCGGTCTGGCAAGGATGCTTTATAGCTCTGTAAACATATGGCAACAGTGGCTGTGAACTGGTTAGTTTCAGCTGCAATAAATCCCTCATTATCGTATCTCAAATTGATGTGTAGACACCCAGCGTTCACTAAGTTCAAATGCAGTTCTGCTTCTGCTTTCATGCAGACACCCACGCACACACACAAGCATCAGTTTTATTCTAATCCAAAGATGTGACCCTGCGATAACAACAAACCAACCAGGAAGCTTTACTCCAGGCTTCTGTGCTCGGACATGTTCGAGCCATTTCTCACAGCTGCTGAAAGACGTTTCGTTGGTAACATCATAGACTACCATTACCATTGATGGATGTTCCCACTACAGAACATAAACCAGCATCAGTGCTTATATTACACAGACAGTACACACAACAGAACAAATATAAGCAATAGACGCAATGTTCATACTTTTTTTCTAAATATTAATTCACTCAAAAGCCCCCGTGTATATTAAACATTACACCTGTATATAATTATTTATGGATGTTAATCAATAAAAGTTAAAGATTAACTATTAACAATTTTTCAAATTTTAATTTTACAAAGCCTTTAACAGACAGTTAATCAATTAATTTACATCAGTTGCAGCAAGTATATTTAGACTCTGTGGCAAAAATTATTCAGATAATTTTGTGAGTTAATAGCAAAACACTATAAGATGTCTTGAATGTTTTTTGCGCAACTGCAAAAGATTAATATAATGAACACTGCATCGGACACTAGCAATTTGAATAAACAACATAGTGATATCGTAATATGAATATTATCACTATAGTACTACTCACATGCTTTTCTGAAATCTCAGTGAAAATTTCTTTGCCAGACGAATCCAGAATGAAGAACTCCTACATGAATACATTACATACAACAAGACAAAATTATAAAGGGCACAGATTGCTCCACTTACCATGATTGGTCGCAAATAAATAACAGTAACAAAATATAGTAACCTGGATGAGAGCAACGAATTTTTGTGAAGAATTTAACAAGAGACACAGCTATCACTGAGACATCACCGCATGTCAGCGGCACATAACACTGGAGATTAAGTAAATGAATTATCTGCAGTTGAACAATATAAAACCATTTAAAAATATTCGCCATTACAAAGAACTGTGAGGCTGTCATCTGTGTGGTGTAGTAGTGCACGTTGTTATAATCGGGCTTAGCATCAGCATGCGTGGACTTAAAGATTTGCGCAAAAATTTGGTCTTTTGGGGGGCTGTTTGGCCTTAATCTACACCGGATTTGGCATTAAACCACTGAATCTAGTTGAATATTATAATATTATAGTTGAATATTATAATAAATATTATAATAATCCAGACTAACTAGCTGTCTCTTCTCTCAGCAGTCCGCAGCGAGCAGTGAGCTGCCCGCAGCTTGCTTGCAGTGAGCATATACATGTTCCCGCGCTTTCCAATTTCCAGAATGAGGGTATCTGTAGAAATGTGTCATGATACCCTTCAAATTTCCACACCATCTTTACATTGCCAAAAACTAGTGTTTGGACTACCATTTGGTGAAACTGCCATCAACATAGGTCTGTTTTTGTAGAAATTATACCATAATGTGACGGACAGACAGTCATGGATGGGCATATCTATTAACACGTTAGCACAGCTGATGCACAGTAAAAATGAAACAGAATGTACTTAACCACGAATGTGTGCGCTTCAGGAATTTGCACAACCTTTGTACAAAGCTCCACGCCAACTGTCTAACACAGTCATCGCACGCTAAATTAAATAAAGAAATTCCTGAAACTGCAGAACTTATTAACATAAGACAGTTTACATTATCACTAGGTAGTGATTTATATCTGGCAACATTTCCAAACTGGACAGTAAGTAAGAAGTAGCTTCTTTATTAAAATCACTGTCAGAACGCAATGACACACAAATATACATGCAAACACACACAGGGTCCACACGGATAGTTGATCCGGGTCCTAGAGAGCATATTCCCGACAACTGTCTGTCTGTTTCTCTGCTTGTGATAATATTTGTATTGACATTGTTGCTTTTGGTTATGTATGTTTTCTATTTAACTATCTGGTTACAATGTCAATAAATGCACTTGCTAGTTACTACTTACTAACTGCTCCTAAAATCAACCGTTCAATTTGGCATATGGGGCGAGACCGACCATCAGAAATCATTGTTTGGTTGTTATAAATCATGTACGTCGATTAGTTGGAGCACAGAGATTATTGGGTGTCATCCTGACAATTTTTGAAACTGTAGACTGAATGGTTATGGCATGGAAAACCACAGAAACTAAAGCAAATGAAACCACCCGGCCAGAAATTGGATTAGGCTTTTTTACTCATAGGCTGTTAATACAAACTACCATCGTATCTGGCACCGTTTGGCAACAAGTTTTCACTGGGGGTTATGAGCCCCAGTTTGGGGAAAGGGTAGTCATAGGTATTGGAGATGGGTCCCCTGAGTAGCCATTTGGTGACTTCCTATAGGCTCCCCATAAGCCTATCTCTAACCATTTTCACAGTGCTCCAACTTGCTACGGACAGACAGTCAGACGGACAGAAAGATGGAATTGGTCTAGGAAAATACAGAACTATGCACAAAAGTGCATTGGCTGCCTGTAAGACAGCAGAGAAAACGTGTGAAAATAGTAGAGAAGACAAGGTAAAAGAATGACAATATTCTGAGCATCTTTGCATGGTTCATGGTTGAAAGAACACATTTCTTGATTAATGAACAGCTGTTCTATCTGATTGGTACTTCACAACTTATTCACATTTTACGCTGTAATGTAATGCAATTGGCCGCAAGTGGAAAGGCCAGTTCAAGGGCCACTTTACAATGATTTCTAAGTAAAACAAATAAATTTAAAAACACAAACATATGACTAGTTAAAGCAGGGCAAACACGCTATGTAATGATTGTTAAACTGTAAATTCGATTGTTACAAAACTAATTTAACAGCAGAAAAAATACAGATAATTCATTATTATGTTTGCAAAATACATGCACCTCAATTTAGCCGAGTAGAGTTTTAAAATTCACTACATCAAGAATACTATAATAGCTGTGGTTCTAACAAAAAACAAAACAAAAACAAAAATTAACATTATACGCTAATTACAATATCCGATTATATACTGTAGGCCTTATATACCATTGTGTAGTTCTTTGGAAACTGTGAGTTGTCGCTGTGAAACACCTGAGTAATGGCACTCTTGCCTACAGCTGCGTCACCTGAATTCAATCACACACAAACACACAACTACAAACAATTGCTTGCCTTTGATATTTCCACGTCACAACACAGCATGTTAGTGTGTAAACTGTTGTAGGGGAATTACCTCAATCAATGGAGAATGATGATGTTAAGTTACATGAACTCCATAACCAAAACAATAACATGATTCAGGTGACATGCGACATCACATGCCAAAATTGATGGCCATCAAAATAAAACAAGTGTGGTATGCAGTTATTAATGAATGCATTTCTTTATTTATTTATTTATTATAAAACTCATACACATAGTACACATAAAATGAAGAAAGTAATAAAAACACAAAAAGCTAACCCGTTCATTAAGTATGAACTCCACTCTCTCACCTATAAAGTTCTCACAACCAGCCAACCTGACTACCTATACAACCTGATCTCTGTTCAGTCTACATGTACAAGTAGAACCCACTCCTCATCTGCTGTCACCCTAGCTCGACCATCTGTATCTTCGTTATTACAAATCACCAACCGCTCTTTTTGGTATGCATCACCTTACCTGTGGAATCAGCTGTTCAGCTCCCTTCTTCTTTCCATTTACCTCATCCAGTACAGTGTACACTCTCCTCCAGTCCTGGTTCACCTCATCTTATGTGTATCACCTCATCACAGCTTCCACCTTCACTCTCACCATCTGTCACTACCTGAGCATTTTAATCCAGATTTAAAACTCATCTGTTTCACAAATCCTTTCCTCCATAGTCTTTTGGGTTCCATTTGGACTGCCTTCATGCACACGTAGCAAAAAAAATATAAAAAAGAAGAAACTAAAACAAACAAATGCAGGGCCCCTTTAATTCAGTACAGGTTAAGATCTGTGAAGGCAGTCTGGAAGGAATGAAAGTGACTGTGACTATGGAAGAAAGGATTTGTGAAAGAGATGAGTTTTAAGTCTGGAGTGAAAGGTCGAGGGAGTGATAGATGGTGAGAGCGAAGATGACTGTGATGAGGTGACATGTGCAAGATCAGGTGAACCAGGAGGAGAGTGAACAGAATGAGGTTGACGGAATGAAGAAGGCAACTGATTCCACAGGTGAGGTGATGCACATCTGAAAGAGCGGTTGGTATTTGTAATGAGGAAAATACGGATGGTCAAGCTAGGGTGACAACAGATGAGCAGCGGGTTCTACCTGAACACTGAACAGAGGTAAGATTGTGTAAGTAGTCAGATTGGCTGGTTGTGAGAACTTTGTAGGTAAGTGACAGGAGTTTATATTCAATGTGTTTGTTGATCTTGAGCCAGATCTGAGGATGGGTGTGATAAGAGATTTAGGAGCTTTAACCACAGTACGTGCAAGACAGTTCGTAAGGGAGATTTTCGCGGCAGCTTACTTAATGTGGTGATAATGAGGAGTAGTGATAAAGTACAAACTCAGCTGCAGCTGTGGATGGCATCTCTAGTGTAGTGTGTGGCAGTATCATGTTTGTTATCGCATTCATCTGCCGCCACCTGCACGCCTAGGCCTCTACATCCAAAGCGACATGCTATACACTGCCATGAAAATGATACCTGCTGGTCTACTGATACTCGGCGGGCCGCTGTGGCACTGTCTAGACCTGCGAGTCGCTGCGGTACAGAAACATAACCGGACTTGAGGCTGAAATCGACCCCAAATTGACCGCCGTCGACTTAGTCATATTCGACTTGACTTGACTTCACTTGACAGTGGCATGTGACTTGAGTTGACTTCAAACGACTTCAAAAGTTCAGAAGTTATGATGAACTTGCATGAATAATGCTATGACTGGACTTTCTGTATACTTGTTCTGTTTATGAGTCATTAAAAGTGTTAGTCCTACAGTTATTAATGTCTGTAGTTGTTTGTTTCTGTGCAGAAGCTGTTCGATGAAATCCGAGGACATCAAAGTCTGTGTACAGTAAAGCGACGATAGGCTGTAGGTACGAC
>Ga0056114_1001275_pt1 | contig 11182 bp, 5 predicted proteins | sample WorMetHERISLAND1_FD_77005 | JGI IMG/M metagenome (GOLD analysis project Ga0056114, IMG submission 77005) | Marine gutless worms symbiont microbial communities from Max Planck institute for Marine Microbiology, Germany - Olavius loisae HERON... ...
CTAGCAACAGCCCGCGCCTCTGATTCGAGCCATCCTCGACTATGCAGCGCGTTATAAATTTCATATATGTATGTATGTATATGTATGAAAATGTCGTGCCGTATTTCTATGTGATTGACAATGAAGTCGTGCGCTTACACGATGCCGTGTGACGCCACTGTGGCCTATGCTGTCGTTGCAACGGATCAGTTGTCATCGATGTGTAGATGGTTTATTTCGTATGGCAGCCATTGGCTAGATTAGTTTACGTACAAAATATGAGTCCAGCGACATTGGCTGTGTCCGTCGATGGACAAAAAGCCCAATTCTGGAACTGCAGATGCGCGAGCAGCAGCTGTTACGTGGCCAGACGCCGAGGTTGCTGGAAGGCTGAGCCCGGAACTTGGGGACAACTGGCTTATGCTCGAGAGCCCCGAGAGCCCCGACGCGTGTTTCCTCGTACTTGGCGACTGCTTTCTGACAGAGAGATCTCTATTTAATTCCTGCAATCTTGCGGTTAGCAGCGAAAATGAAACTGGTCCAGCCTGCGAACTGAGTATGGGTGAAGCGTCCGTCACAATCACAATATAGCAGTGTAATCAACATTGCAGCTTGGTATACAACAGTCTTTGTTTCTCGGGATACGTCATGCACTCCACACAGCCTCCGCTGGAGTTTGCCAAGCGTACAGCACAGCCTGCCTTGGTCAGTCGAGATGTGGTGTCGCTGTCGGCCGAAATGGTATCGTACAAGAAGCTGCCAGGTAGCAAATCTTGTCGACATACTTTAGTACAGCATCGTCACCATACCCATGCCGTAATTCTGACTGATGCTGTCTGACGAGGTGGATAGGACTGGCACATAGTAGTCTCCGTCTTTTTCATGTTAACGGCCAGTCCGAAGCGCATAGCGGCATTGAAAAACCGATCGAACAAGAGCTGCACATCTGTTGGCGAGTGAGAAACTAAGGCACAGTCATCTACAAAGGCAGATCAAGTAGAACAGCCAGCTGTACTTTACTCTTCGCCCGAATAATGGATAGGAACACCAGCCTCATAATCCTGGTATGTCACTCTGAGCATCATGACAATGAACAACAGTGGTGCTAAAACACAACCGGCTCAGTACCATTGCATACATATATACAGACAGACCTACAAGACCTATCGCTGTGGCTGTGCCCACCGTGGCACTAATTAAACGCGCGTTGATGCAGTGTATAGCTATGATAAAACTGCGTCGTATTACATTCACGAGCGCTATCTGTCTACATTCACCAGCTGCGATGTAACGTCGTGTGAAGTCTGGCACTTGACTAGTTCCCTGCAGTGTTGTATACTGTGATGGCAGCGTAAGAACTCACCGTAGTCGACACGTATACACAAACAGTGAATGATAGCTAGCGAAGTGATCAATGTCGCTGATTATCTATGCCCAAGGCAGGTGCCTGCACTCCGGAAGTACACAAGGTTGGACTAGAGATCTCGGGGCCTTTCCGTCAGAGAGAGAGAGAGAGAGAGAGAGAGAGGTGCCTCAACATGCGCCTGTCCGGGGGCTCTTGTTCCTGACGGGCTTGGCTTACAGTTCTTTCCTTCCTTCCGCCTGTCGGTCGGGCTGCTCGTCGGTGCGTTACTCTCTAACGTAATTTCGTCGTTGAATTATTCAGCATGCGTCGCTCGTCCGTCGCGCATTTTCATCTGCCCAGCTTTCGGCATTAATTTATCGAGCCGCAGTCGACGACGAACGAACGAACGAAAGCTCTGTTGTCGCCGCGTCGCATATCTGTGCGACCTCCGTTCGCGACACTCGTCGACCTTCCAGTGTTGCCGATCGCTGTGGTCCCATAACGATTCTTGCAGAAAAACTGTCACACATATCCGTTCTATACTGTATATTTAAAGTTGAATGGTTTTAACGCATGTCGAACAAGAAGACGCGTGTCTTTAACGGCCGATCTGATATCACGACTACATCGGTTTTCGGTAGTTAACCCTTGAGGACCACTGTTGCCATGGATACAGCTATAAAGCATCCTGTGCCAGACCGGGTTAAGCCTCGTCATTTGTAATTTTTGACATCCGGGCACTCTGACGCTCAGGACTGAGCGTCAGAGTGCCCGATGTCAAAAATTACAAATGACCGGCTTAACCCAGTCTGGCACAGGATGCTTTATAGCTGTATCCGTAAGGCAACAGTGGGCCTCAAAGGGTTAATTACTGTACCATTGTCGTATTTTTTGTTACAGATCAGTATAATTGGCAGACACATACGAAACAAAACAAGGTCAGGCAATCGAAAAGACACTGTGTGTCTCTCTCTTTGACAAACCAGGACTACTCTCTGACGTGTTGCTCAACTACTATTGTCCATTCAGTCGCGGTCCGTCGAGACAGTCCGAGTTGACTGGTGGACGAGAGGAAGGTATGCATCCTCGCAGTCTGATCGAGCGCACAGCACGTCGTGACAAAACCTTCGCCGCAGCGCAGCGCTGTGCTGAGGACGACAGCAATTATTAACGACGCCCGGGATGTCGGACAGTCGTAAATTTCCGTTGGATGCTGCGCTGCTGCTGCTGCTGCTGTAGCTATATGTCGTCGACTGGGGGCGTTGAAGGCCACCGGGTTGGGTGATCGAGGTCGCGAGCCCTACTGGCCCCGTCCCGTGGCCGGTCGGTCAGTGTCAGTGACTGTCAACTCATAGGTCGTCCAGCATATGATCGCATTCCGAGGTCTCGGACCCGATACGTCACGTGCTGTTTTTACGGCCTGTCGTCGCGGGTCGCTGATCTAATGTTTACGTTTAGCGAGTGCATCGCGAAGTCCTCCTAGCGGTATAGCACGGTACTTCATCTTCGAGTGCGTGCGACAGCATTGTTATTGTGACGGCTTGGCAGAAAACAGCAAAGGAGTTGACTAGTCATTAGGACATCATCAACACGTGGGCTATGTCATCAGCGTTAAACAGCTGGTATTATCAAGTGAAGAAAAGACAAACTTGAGGTAACTAGGATCTCAGTATGATACGATACGATAGAAGAGTTTAACGTGGACTCAAAAGCTGACTGTGGTCAGCTTAATCTAGTACTCGTAGCCAGAAACAAAAAAGTATAAAAAAGTAGCTAAAACAAACAAACGCCAGTGCCCACTTACGGCATGTGTTCAGAAAAAAACACCCACTTACATTTTAGCTATTGGGTAGAATTTAGACAAAAATTGCTGAGAAGTTGGAGCCAACTTTAACACCCACTAGTGTGAAATTGATGGCAGAATTACGACATTCAGTTGCTGTAACTTTATCCCGCATCAGTGATAAACTTCATCTGGTTTATGGACGAGAAGCTGTTTGTTGTTTTAAATTCCACGGAATGAACAATACAACTACATCTACGCACCAGCGGTACTCGCAAAAGGATGTCCTGAGGACTCCTGGCATCTCGCTTGCTGTAAACTCGCTCCAACTTTAGCCAGTCAGATGAGACGTCATAATTAAGCTTACGTCATCGACCGCAATTAATATCTAATTTTTACATTTGCAGAATGTAGAATTATTTTCATATACTGACTACCTTTTTGTGTAAATCTATTTACTATTCTGGAAATTATACAAGTAAAGTGAGTATTTTTCCGGAACACAGTGTAGACTATAAAGGCCGCAACCCAATAGGCGAACTAGTTGGAAACTAGTTGGAATTTCCAACTAGTTCGCCTATTGGGTTGCGGCCTTAAGGCAGCATACAACATCGTGCCGCATGACAGCGCGAAGAGTTACTGAGAACAGAATTAACGGTGTACGTTACACGTGGCAAAGACAACGTACGTCGAGGAAGACTTCGTGGAGATTTCTTTCTTGTCGCCGCAGTCGTTCGTCATTGCAATGATTTCGTTTACGTTTAGACAGTCTGACCTGACTACACGACGGCTGAGGATCGTTTTATTAAAGTAAACGCTTAAAGCTTTTGCTATATCGACTGACCCGATGAACTGAATGAGATTGTGATTTATGTTCTTGGCTCGAAACACGTTCTTTGACGTCACTGGTTGTTCCAAAGCATGAACGCTGACGACTTCCAGCCTGTTGCAGTGATGCTTAACCAGACTTGTCACTTTTTCTCAATAGTATTTAGTTTCAGATCAGGATCAGCGTGACCGGCTTTTGTGTCAGTCTTTCTTTATATTTTACTTTTTGGTCACGTGTGACAGACTAGCCGAACACCGTCAGCTTTTTAACGCGTGCTAAACTATCGTATCTTATCGTATAACGTTCTTATAGACACTCGGTGATAATTTGCACCGTAGTGCCTTTCAACTGTAATGAACTGTTTAATAGTAAGATCGTCCTAGTAAAAACATGTTTACAGCTGTGATGAAGTAATGCCGTCACTATATACAATACGCTTTCACTTTATCAAGTAAGATGCGCACACGAATGTAAAGCAAATTTGCCAAGTAACGTAAATTGAAATCGGTGTACGTTCGCCAACGCTATAGCAAAAATTTACGGACTTACTTACTTTGTTGACGTTTAAGATACAGAATGATTAACCCTTTGACGCCTACTGTTGCCAGTGATGGGTACAGCTATAAAGCATCCTGTGCCAGGCCGAGTTAAGCCGTCATTTGTAATTTTTGACATTCGGGCACTCTGACGCTCAGGGCTGATTGTCAGAGTGCCCGGATGTCAAAAATTACAAATGACGGCTTAACCCGGTCTGGCACAGGTGTCTTATAGCTGTACCAATATGGCGACAGTGGGCGTCAAAGGGTCAATAATACTGAGCGACAGAAAAACGCTATGATCTAATGTGTTCGCAATAATGCAGCGCCATTGTTGTTCATTCAGAACTGTAACCAGACGGACATCGAGCTGTCTCTGTTGTGGTCAGCTCCATTGTGCAAGCCCGGCAACGCTGCCTTTTTTACGGTTACAGAACGTTATTTAGTGCGGACTGCAGCTCGGCGGCAAGCCTGGAGATAACATTAACGACGAATGACGTCCACCAACCCAACGTCGTTATGTTGTGTATTACACAAGTCGTTTGCGGCGTGTGTGGCCCGGTCTATTTGCCGTCGTGTTAATAGCGTGGCGCACGGTGCACGCAAAAATCTATAAATCCGCGAGCGACGCGAAACCGACCGCGTAGAAATTCGCCCGCCGGCGTCGGCTGCTGAATACTGTGGTCGGAGAAGTTATTACGACGAGGAGGTTTAGGGAGACAGGGGGGACAAAACGGTCCCGGAAGACAGCGACGGCGGCTGTCGGCTTCCGGTCGGTTCGCTGGCTTTGGTGGTTAATTTCTGCGTGTCGTGTGTACGACATGGCGATGTTGGCGTCACGGCCGTTCTCATTTCCGCCTCTGTCCGTACGCTTGACAGACCACGCCGTCCGTCGCTACGTGGTGTTTACCTACAGCGACGACCGACGCTGACGATGACGACTGTGGAGAATGTGAAACAGGTGCATGTCATGTCCTAACTCGTATCGTACCGTATCAACTCGTAGCTTCAATTAACCAGCTATTTCCACTAAGAATTGCACTCATAATTAGGGTCATGATCAGGGTCAGAGAGTGCTTAGGGCTAACTTTAACCCTTTGACGCCCACTGTTGCCATATAGGTACAACTATAAAACATCCTGTGCCAGACCAGGTTAAGTCGTCGTTTGTAATCTTTGACAGCCGGGCACTTTGACGCATAGCCCTGAGAAAGTGCGGAACAGTCGACAGGCGTCCTGGTAGCGGCAGACGACGCGGTGCGTGTACTGATGAAAACGTCGACACAGTTGAGTTGCTGGTGATGAGTCGGGAAGACAAACCTCAAACAGATACGTATTCAAGCAGTTGCATTTATTTATCAGGTGGCACAAGTCTACGCATTAGCATGTAAGAACAGACAGAATAGAGACATGTAAACGTTCCTTTGTTCCTAGAATGATAAAAGCACACGTGCATCTGAAATGTGGGTGCGGTGCTGGTAATAACTGGAGATGAGACGGGGCGGACGACAGGCGTGTTTCAATTTCGTCACAGATACCACCTCCGTGCTGAGAAAGACGCGATATAATCGCGGACAGCGGTAGGTTATTTGACTGGCAGGCCGAATGATCGAAAATTGAATCTCGGAGCGGAGCGGCGTACGACTGCGAAATGTGTCGTGCGGCATGTAGAGGAGCTGGCCACCGGCGAGTCGACAATTCCATTGACGATTGTACACGCGAAGTTCGGCACGGCGGCGTCGACAGACGACAAATCTCACTGCGTCGAGATCAGCTGCACTTGCTAACTGGGGCAGGAGAGATGTCAAACCCTTCGACGTCCCGCCCTACTCGTGGCTATCTGCTGTCAGTCGAATGTGGCAGAAATACGAATGACAGCGCAGCCGCGAAAACAACAGTACTGTGTTCGTGTATTTCTCTGCGTGTTTGCTTCTTCGTTGCCAAGAATTGGAAACTGTACAGAGAGTGGCAATATTCTCTTCACTTATCGGGGCATATCCAGCCTTTTGTGTAGAAAACTTAATAAAATTGGGACATACTGCGTACCGTAAAATGGAAATATTATTTTGAATTTAGGCGACAGATTGTACGTTTAAGATCATTTGAGTTTTCTTTCGAAATTCGAATGACCATTTTATACTACAGGGTGTCCATTTTACGAATGGCAATCTTTGTTGCTTTTCAACCATCTTGCATCTTTGTTAAAGTTAAATTATACTTTTTCACTTTCAGTGCATTTTCCGTCACTGCATTTAGATTTCGGACAACGAAAAACATTTTAAAAATCAGCTACGTAGTAAAAATTCTGTCTTAGTAAGTTGTTGAATATTGTTGTATTTGTGCTTGACGCAGGCATCGCAGACTTGCATCAAACGAAACGCGATATCTCAAGCATATAGGCCCAAAGAAGTCGAAACTAATTTGACCTCCGAAATTTAAATTCCCAGATCACCTGCAGCACTTCCTAAAATAAGTAAGTAAGTCAATACACACTTGAAACAAAAGTTCTCAGAGGAAAGCAGCTGAACTCAGTGGTGGTGCAGGTTAACCATGACAAACAACAAAAACACCGAGCTATTTCTACCGCCGACGTACGACGTCCGATCTCACACCAGAGTTGGCGTGCTGGTAAAGGCCGCAACCCACACAGGCGAACTAGTTGGAAACTAGTTCACAACTAGTTCGCAACCCGGGTTTCCAACTAGTTTCCAACTAGTTCGCCTGTGTGGGTTGCGGCCTTAAACGAAGATTATAGCATGCGTTTCTGACCTGATCAGTAGTTTAGCCGCTGTGGGCTTCTAAAATTTGGAGCAAATGCCGATTGACACACTGGTTAATTGAACATAACTGGCTTAATTGGTAACGTTTTTCTGTCAATAATGAGCAAATCCACAATTTTAACACTTTTGGTGCCATAGCAGTGATCAAGGCGAAATTTGACACGTGCGTTTTATAACTCTTAATTTCAACTTCACACCTTGGTTAGTTAAACGCTCATCGGTGCACGCAACAGAGGCGGAAAATTTTAAAAATTCTAATTCTAATAACTAAACGAAATATTAGCACATTGCGCTGCGCATATGCCTGCCGGTAATAAAAATAAAACGTACCGCTGTATTTTATCTCCAAATCTTTTAAAACGGGCCAGGACTTGAGTGATACATGTGCTATAAACCATATTTTTGCATTAATCTTCTGTTTAATTGATTAATGGTTTATATGGCTATTATTGTTGACAGTTTGGCTTGCTGTGATATAGATCCTAACTACAGCGGTTTTCAGCAGCAAAATGCCTGGCTTCGAGCTGTGATTGACGGGCGATAAGCACGTAATGCCCACAGGTTCATTACCATAGGCGTGTAATAATTTCGTCGATCGCAATAACTGCAAAGCCCCGTCGTGACGGACGTGTCATATTTAAAACCAATACGTTACTGTGGTCGGCGCGTTCGTTCCATCGCTGATCCGCCAGGCCGACTGACAGCGGGTCATAATACTCCGGTACGACGTTGCTGTCAGGCTCCTCCGCGGCGTACTTTAAGTACAGAGTAGGAGCCGGAAGCGACGTGGGGCCGACCGGAAACTGCTGCTAGCGCGGCTATCACGAGCTGATTGACGTCGAGTCCAATTTGTCGACGAATCTGCTCTAGCGATACACACACACTCACCCACACACTCCCCTCTCACTCTCGGCAGACTCTCTTACGTCGCAGCCACTGCAGTCAGCAATCTTGCACCAAACACGTCAACTACACATCCTTTATCCTGGATGCGACACCGCAAGGCCGTCATGTATCTGCAACCTGTAACTTAAATATTTACCTTAAATACCTTAAACCTTAAATATTGGTATGTCCAGTATTCGACAGATCTGGTTCAATCCAGTGAATCGCTAAAGTGATTCAAATTGTACTCTTTGAATCGAACTAATAATCTTCGTCGTCGTATTTACCATCCACCATTCAGAGATCGTTCCCAGACATAATTCTGTTCGTAGCTCTACCTCAGTGACTACTGTATTATGCTGTTTCTGATAAGTACGCATTGATAAGGCACGCTAAAATTCCTGATTAACATTTTGATGTTGCAGTATCAGATAATATGGGAATTTGGCAAAAAGCGACGTCGCTCGTATGCAAAAGAAATCTTGTCGATATATTCCATCATATTCGTCAGGTGGCAGCACGCGTCACGAAGTTGGTCCTGCGTGGTGCATTGGGAATTCCCTTTTCAGGAAGGAGAGGTCATAGGGGGTCAGCGATGGTACCATTCGAAAGAGCGATGGTGGTTTCCTATAGGCTCTCCATTGTGACCATTGCGCTAGTTCTAACTATTCGGCCGCAATTTACCGTCGAATGTCTCCGATGCTGAAATCAGCGAGGGCAAATTTTGGGAAGGAAGGGGTTGATCGATGTAGGCATAAGCCAACTTCTCACACAATATGGGAGAGACATGGGGCTGTCGTATGCAAAAGTGATCGTGTCGATATATTCTGCCGTTTGAGCACAATGCACGAACATGACAGATAGACAGACCACGGATCGGTAAAATCGATCTCAATAGGCGAAATCGCTTGTCAGCAACGTCATCTTAAAATATTGACGAAAGTCTACTTGCCTTGCTTGCGGTTGCATACGCCTGAGATTTAGCCTATCAATGAATAAATGCAAATAAACGGTTACATTGAATTGATTCCTTGAGACGACTCATATGTGTGTTATTCAGTCAATTCACGTATTATGAGTTTGTGGTTTGTGTGTTTATGTTTCAGGTGAAAGTCGCAACAGCAGCAATACAGCAGCTTGCAAACCAGCTGAGACTGCAGACCGTGCATCATATTATCCAAGCGTTAGCTAAGCTTTTGCCCAACGCAGGGATTAAGTAAATAGCGGACGCTGCTGCTACTGCTGCTGCAGGGGGAGTAAAAGAAGTGGCAGGCATCTCACGTCTTCATCTGTGGCGACTCAGCGAAAGCCATAAAGCTAACGGTCCGCTGTCATCGCCTCCGTCGCTAGACGCTGTTGTTGACTGCGGGCTGCAATGCTGCGGTAAGACGTAAGAGGATTTCCTCCAGCCAGCCACGACTTCGCGAGGACACAGCAGGGAAGCGAGACCAAACGCTGATTTTCCGTCGCCATTTAGTGCGTGAATTCAACGACTTAATTTTAAGCAGTGACTGTAATTGAGTTTGTTTATAGCACAATGCTTGGTTACATGGCGTGGCATTAAAATAATTGTGTAGTCCATGATATACACACATTTGTCGGCGAACGGAAAGAATTATACCCACGTCTACTGTAAATGACACGACTTGGTGTGCCAAATGCAATAGACATTCAGTGGCGTTGTGTATATATGACGAGATCATGTGCGGCCTAATTGACTGTTGTCGGAATAATTTGACGATGTCTGTGCGACGACGGGCCATGTTTTGTCGTCTGGTGATGTTCTTCTTCGTTTACGTCACCCTGATGACGCTGAGGTTCGTCATGGTTGCCAGTCCGACGGACCTGCAGGTCGTCGACACCGACGAGCAGCTGTCACTCACGAAACGATTGACGCCGTCAACGTTCGACGCGGCGGATCTCCGTAGTCAGCTGTCAGAGGCAAACGACAGCGTGTCCGCTGTCCACGTGGTCTGGTTCTTCCCGCCACGGACCCCGCTCCGCTTCCACGAGGCGCTGGCGCTGATCGCTGTCCAGCGGTACGCCCGACCGCGCAAAATCCTGCTCTGGTACGACTCCGAGTCGACGCCGCCATCCGGGCGCTGGTGGCACTTCGCTCGGCAGTCGGTCGCCCATCTCCTTCCGGTCCCGTATCAGCGCCCGACGTCCGTCTTCAACAGGACCCTGTCAGTGCCCGAGCACCAGTCTGATGTGGCTCGACTTGCCATCATCGAGGAACACGGCGGACTGTACATCGATCTCGATGTCATCGTGGTACGACCGCTGAACGCTCTCCTCCAGTTCAACGTGGTCCTCGGGGCCGAGACGCCGGACCTGCTCGGCAGCGGGTTGATCCTCGCACGACGGCCGGGCGCCGAGTTCATCCGACGCTGGCGTCGATCGTACGCCGACGAGTTTGACGACGCGCGCTGGAACGAGCACTCTTGTCGGGTCCCAATGTCGCTGGCTCGCCACTATCCAGACCTCGTCCACGTCGAGTGGTTCTCGATGCACAGACCGAACTGGGACGAGCGCCAGTGGTTGTACACCGAAGGCCGGCTGTGGGACTGGTCCAACAACTACGCCGTTCACTTGTGGTTCAGGACCCATCCGACGGACATGTACTACGATCCTCTCACGATTCGTCAACTGAACACAACCACTGGCGAAGTTCTTCGACACATCTACTATGGAGATACTCGTCTACTCTTACCCGTCGACCCCGAATACCCCAACATTACTCACGTCAACCAGACTTCAACTTGAAGTGTAGACGGCACAAGGTTGTACCTTTCCCTGCCTTGCCGCGCTCTGAAATTTTCCAGAAGTGTTTCGGAAGCTATATGACCCATACAACTGCAGTATTTTATCCTGCGTTTTGAACATTTTCGGAAATATCCTAACGGACTTACCTGCCGCATTCCGCTTCATCGCAAATTTTTCTATTTTATACCAGCAATGCTTAAAAGACAAGAAAGCCTATAGCTAACGCTATGGTAACCGCGCGACAGCTGTGCGTTGTGCGTGTATGAAGGCCCATGTAGAA
>Ga0056114_1001276_pt1 | contig 11182 bp, 9 predicted proteins | sample WorMetHERISLAND1_FD_77005 | JGI IMG/M metagenome (GOLD analysis project Ga0056114, IMG submission 77005) | Marine gutless worms symbiont microbial communities from Max Planck institute for Marine Microbiology, Germany - Olavius loisae HERON... ...
ACCCCTATTCGGGCGAAAATTTCGTGGTGTTCCCCTTGGAGTAGACCCGTGATGTTTGGGTTGCAAAGAGCGAACATACCAGGCTAACTGATGGTGAAATTATTTCGGAAGAATTCCAACCTAGGCCTATGTGATCACAATTCACCAACGTTACAGACAGACGGACAGACGGACAGACAGACAGACGACATGCGATGGCAATACCGCGCTTTGCACTAAAGTGCATCGCGCGGTAACTACTTGAGCTAGAGACTTCAAATTTGGTAAGCTTACACGGCTTTGTAGGGGAATAACGAGCGGGCGCACAAATAATTTTCCCTAAAAGTGGGCGTGGCCTAGGTCACGTGACCCACAATTTTGGCATACGATTGAACATATCGTCAAAACTACTTCAGCTAGAGACTTCATTTTTGGTAAGCGGCTTTGACTTATTATCATTGCTATTTGACTGTCGGGTTCATGCTCCACTGTGAGGCATTACGGTCGGCTATCCTAGCGACAGCTTGGCTTCTTGTTTGCATTACGTGGGTAATATTCTCGTAATTAACTATTCTCATGTTATGGGCGCAAGCCTACACAGGCTCTCTGCCCATCAAAGATAGAATAATGACCTTTAAGGTCCTCCAAGGTCGTTGATTTTAGCAACAATCAAAAGTGCGTAGGTGACTTCCTATTGGTCCTCAATAGAAACCTTGGTCCTATCTTGCCGAGTTTCAGAGATATTATAGAGCTCTTGTATGCCGAAATCCTTTTTTTCGATAGCCCTCCCATGTTCTGGTCAAAACTTCAGGGTGTTCGTTGTGGAATAGATGCTGTTGCAGATCCCATGATGTTGGGTCTGCAAAGAGCAAACATCCCATGCTATTTTCGAAGTATTCCCACCTCTGTGATCATAATCCACCAACGTTACAAACGGCCGGATAGACGACATACTACGGCAATACAGCGCTCTGCGTAGCATAGCGCGGCAAAAACAAGAAACCAAGCTGTCGCTAGGATAGCCGACCGTCATAGAGTGAGAATTCGTGGCCTAGCTGTTTAAAATTCGTAAAAATTCAAATCAATCAGTGAAAGACAGTTTTGACCTTTTGATATTGCAAGTTTGCAGCTTGTATTTGAACTTTGGAATAGACATTTTCGGACTGTCGGACATACATGTACATTGTACATGTTCTAGCAGGTCAATGTTGGCCTTGCTCACATTACAATGCTGTTTTCCTCTATAAATAATTGTATTCGTATGCTTGCAACTTTGCATCAAAGATTTATATCTCATCTGTAATTTTTCACAACGGCGAATTTTATTTTTAAAATTCGTTACCATTTTTAAAATTCGTAAAAATTCATGAATTTCAAGAAATCTTAAAATTCATAAAATTCGCATTCACAATCTATGCCGACCGTACTGCGTAACAGCAGACTATCTAGTAATTAGCGATTGTTGCTAACCAGCATCTCCAGCTGTTTTCGAGATATTGGGCTCTAATTTAACCTTTCAAGGTCACGGGACGGCATCGGTCACGTGATCATTCGACTTGCCATAGGCCATTTCCTATTGGTGGTCCTTTGGTGGAAACCAAGCCTTTATTGCTATAACGGTTTCTGAGATATTCAACTGTGAATGTAACGCAATGGTTGACGGACCTCAAACGACCTCCAAAAAAGGTCAACTCAAGGTCATTCATTTTGGTATCAATCGATTTCTCATATACGACTGCCAACAGTAACTTTTGCTCTATAGGACACACCGCTTAGCCACAATACATACGTCACAGACGACAGAGGGACGCAACACTGTACATGTAGCATAAGCGCGACCGTTAGTACGGTCAGCTAAAAACTATATACAGCTGATGTTCTATCAAAATAACAGTAGCGGACGAGCACTGAACATATAATGCATTAAACACATCCTCATCATATCTCAGACCGTGTGAAACAAATGATTGATATATCTGAGCGTCAACTGCACACGTGATGTTGTCAAGAGTACGCTGGTTGCTGTTCGCTGGCAGGACCGAGTCTCAATCACACGATCATCACACCGTACACTCGTCTCTACCGTCTACAGACCGACACCAAACAACACTGCTGACCTTGATGGCACAAGCGCCGAGGAATGCCACGATGACTGCCACGCAGTTGACAGTCAGTTGAAACTGGAGGAACTTGGCGATACTGTCGTAGACGTTACGACCCCACATCACTGCCGCCACGATGCTCGTGAAATTGTCGTCGGTCAGGATGATGTCAGACGCTTCCTTGGCAACATCAGTCCCAGCAATTCCCTAAACATGACAACAGCTTGTCTGTACTGTGTCTAGAAATGTTGACGTTTTTTATTTTCCAGCGCATTATCGATACTGCAGTCAGGCAGTGGCGCACTCGCCTTCATGCATGTGTCAAGGCAAATGGCAAAAGGCGACCACTCTGAGCAGTCGAGTGAGTCGGCACATCAGCACAAATAGGCTATACAGTGCCATTCACATACGATGGAAAATACTGACAGAAGACAAATCAAAAACAGACATTACTAAAACTAAGCACAACCCAGAAAAGGCAAACAACACAAAACACAACAAAACAAAACTACCCTGGTTCAGTCGCCTTTTACGACACTCGGCTACGTAACGAGGTGGGCTTATTCTACAATGCTCCGAGCCTACATGGGGCGACTACTTTGAGCACAAACTGCCTTGACTAAACGATGAAATGCCAGACACAGATTGTAGCATTTTTGAAAATGATTTTTATTACGATTTCTGAATTTCTGATCACATTCGTCACTAGCCACTTAATGCGCACGACATACGTGACAGAGTTGAACTAGTTACGCACTGTTTTAGTCAGTAGGCTATTGTGACTCGAATGTGTGAGATTTTTGCTGCATGTGATGCAGCATATTCAACCAGAACCATTTTGAGTGACATCATGCATCATTTTGTTAGTTTGTTACGAAAATCTTGAGATCTGGATGGCGTTCATACGCCGCTGTACATATACGCTAAAGTGTTTCAGACTCGCACAGTTACTGACATTAGACAGGTGCTATGACACTACACTGACTCTGTACCTACTAGGTAGTACCTGGCCTCAACAGTGTTACACGAGTTGAAACTTGCACATAGTGACTGACTAGGTTAATAGGCCTCCAAGGAGAGATTGGAGATAACGTTTGTTGTCAAGTTTTTAACAGTTTTTTATACTGTTCCACGTTTTTACGTTTTAAACGTTTTCTCCACATTTTTACATCTATCTAACGCTGACGACAGCACCGTCCGTCAACACGTGACATCATGTCTTTCTGTAAGTAAGTAAGTAAGTGAATGTCGATTTGTAGAGCGCAGTTATGTAAAACATGCCTACATATCTCTGTTCGCGTCTGTCTGTCTCAAGACCGGTTGCTCAGCTCAGCAGTCAGCACTAGTCGACTGGTGCGACATTCAGCATCAGACCATGGCGTCATCAGCTGAACGTTATGTAGGCCAGTGGCGTCATACGGGCTGGCTAGCTCGTCACCGAGAGAGTCTAGGTCTTGGCTGTAGGCTAAGTCAGCAGTGATAGCTCGACGCTGAACCGTGCAGTGCTTGAAGCTGACCAATGCGTGATCACAGATGAAGACGTGACGTGTGATGACTGGGTCAACTGTGTGTCACTCACAACAGTGCACGTCATTGCTGATAGACGACTACAGCTCATCTATACGTCACCAGACCGCATTGAGATCATCAGAAGTGCTGTGGTCACTGCTTGAGTACACTCTACTGTCTGTGGCTCGTTTGATGATGTCAATAGTTGATGAACATTCAGTCGCCTTCACTTTCCATCTTTGCCTGACTTATTGCAGCACTGACTGATGCTGAAAGACTGGATTCTGAATGTGAAAATATTGTGCCCAGCGATGTGTTGTTAAGAAAGCTGAATCATACCATGGCAAAGCCAACGTCAGCCTTCTTGAGCGCTGGTCCATCATTAGTGCCATCACCAGTCACTGCAACCACTTCACGGTTGGAGCTGAGCTTGCTGTCAATGATACCTTTCACCAGGTTGTACTTGTCTTGAGGTGAAGACCTTGCTAAGACGCGCAGCTTTGGCCAGATCTTGTCGAGTAGCTCTTGTTTCACCTTCAACAACATTCGCTCTCACTGAAATCTGAATGCTAAGGACATGTAAGTATAAATTAAGTAAGTAAGTAAATTGTTTGTATAGCACCCGGGTCCAAACGGAAATAGTAACTATGGCTCAATCTTGCATCGGTGTTGTCAGATTTTATATCAAAAATACTGCAACCTTGAAATCCAGGCCAGTAGTCACTCAAGGTTTCATCGAAACCGTTATCATTCGATAGCGGCTGCCTGTGCATGGTTTCATATTAGAGTAACTTTGCACCATTTTTTTCAGATATCCGCCTTTGACTGAGACTTTAACATCCAGTTTAGCAGTCACTCAAGGTCATTGGAAATGACATCATTTGATAGATCACACACGACTTCTTATTCACATTCTGTAGTAACTATGGGATTAGTTTGCACCGTTTCTGAGATATAGCCTGACATATCTGCAAATTCGCAATTACTACTCAGTGTAACACTTAAAGATGATAGGCAAAGGTTTTTCATAGAAAGTGAGTAAAAAGCAGTTTCAAACAGTTTATTAAAACACAAACACAAGTGGGTAGCACAAACATGGATGAATAATATCGCAAAATGCTGAAATTTTGAAGTTTTATTTTTCGACAATCTTCGGAAATCTTCGGAATCTATGACGTCATCTCAGGGCTAAGTTTAGTTGGAGATGGCCTTAGATTCGTCTTTGAGTGCGTTTATATGGTAAATAGTCGTTTTAAGTCGTTTAATTTATTTAGTTAGGATGTTATGTTCAGTTCATGGGACGAGTGAAGATTATTGGGCGCTGTACTGTGCATAATAACTAAAAGTGTGAGTTACCGGCCGCACCGGCTGTGCTCATGCTACGGACATAATGCCAGAGGCCTGCAGCGGCTGTAATCCAGCCGTGTATAAACCAAGACTGTATGACCTAAATTTCATCGCTCGACATTATTATTATTAAACTGCGCTGACAACGTCGCAAATATTAAATTTAACGCCGTTCTCGAGTACAAACAAGCTGGATGTTTCGATTCCGCCCTGAGCTGACGTCATCACTCGGCAATGTAAACAAAGCTTTGGGTTTGAACTTTTCGACAATTTTTTAAAATAATTGCTCCCTTTAAAAACCAATCACAATATGCAAGTGGGTTTTATGATGTAAAAGGTACGCGCGTTGTCAAAACAAGGCTTGGGTTTGGCATGCATGGACAACATAGTGCCAGGCTGCCAGCTAGTCACATGAAATTTCTGCATAAAAATTTGACCTTTTAAGCCAGTATATCCTTAAATAGGCCTAAAGCCGCATTTGGCCTTATACACTGTGTCTCAAAAACGACCCAACTTTGAAACGGTATAGCTCGAAAGTTGGGTTGTTTTTTGAGACACAGTGTATTAAGCTATTAAAACTAGTTGACAACTATGATCTTGACTGCGATTGGCTTAAACGCGATGACGTAATTCCAATTTAAGAGCGTCGGCCGCTAGCTGCAAACACTATCGTTTTCACATGCCAGAATGGGGGTAATTGTAGAAAAAAAGGTGATACAATTGGAATTAGGCCTACAACAATGTCTCTACATCTCCGAAAACTAGAGTCTTTGGACTACCGTTTGATGAAACCGCATGAGCGTAGGCCTGTTTTTGGTGAAATTACATAACAGAATGGCAGACAGACAGACGGACGGACAGACACGACGGTACCTGTTAGCGCGCTTATCTGAGCTGATGCGCCACGCGCGGTAAAAAAACTACGCTGTGTGCACGGGAAACAGACCGGCTCATCAGGCGAAGATCTGATGAGTTGGTTGAACTCCTTGCCATCAAGAACAAGGTAGTCATCGCCATGTCGCAGTATGCCGCACTTCATTGCAATACTGCGAGCTGTATTGACGTTGTCACCAGTTACCATGCGAACAGTTATACCAGACCGCTGGCACTTTCGGATGGCATCAGGAACCTGCATATACACAACACAGAGCCACGATTAGAAAAGCAACTAACACTGTTTCTAATCCACACCGATACACTGACTGATAGTGCACGGCTGTCACTGGTGACTGGCAGAGAACTCGCTCGCTCAATCACTGACCTCGGGTCGGACAGGGTCTTCAATGCCGACGACACAGATACACGTCAAGTTTGAAATGATGGAGTCCTCGTCGTCCCAGTTTGGCTCAGACATCAGCAGCTCCTCGTTCATGTCACCACCATCTACAGCCAGACAAACACTCGCTCACTGTCGTCCGTGTCTGCTGCTGTGTTTGACTGGAACACTGCTTTGATCTTATCATGGTTTGTCTCACATTCTGACGGACAGATGCCGTCTGCTCGGTACACCTCATAGTTCGGTTTTGGTCCACTGCTGTTGAGGAGGTAAGAGGTCTGTGTACAAAATTAGACGAACTGACAGTTGTGTTCAGTCATTGCGTTGACATTAACGGAAACGTGGCTGCGTGACACTGATGATCTGAAAACACAGCAGTTTGTCAGATCGTCAGTTTAGCCAAATACTTACTTACTCCAGCTCCAGCACATACCGACAGACAAACTGACTGTAACACAGAGGTGTTGTGTAGATGCCATTGCCACGCAATGTTACGTGCATCAGATCGCAACAAGCACCAGACACAACTGTGAAGGACATTGACAGACGTGTCACATACTGGTGACAAAGTTCTTGTAGGCGAGGCAGATGGTTCTCAGTCCGTCGGACGCCATCGGTTCAATGACGTTGTTGACAAGAACATCTCGCTCGGCGTCAGTGAAACGCTGTAGTTCGCCTCCTCGACTCAGGATCCACCGGCATCTAATCACACACACATCACTTCACTGCTCCTGTGACCTGTCCTTCAGTTCAGCTCTGTGTCTTACTCACTCAATCAGTTTATTATCAGTTTAACTACTGGTAGCCTACAAGCCATATGAGTGACCACAGGTGTTTGACTTACCGAGCGCTGCTTGTGCAAATGTCTTGCGGTTTCTATAGCTTATGTATACCGAGGTGGAACTAGCTGTCTTTATAGTTTATTCATACTGGGTATACCTAAGACAACACATAGATGGGAACGTTCAACAACCCATCAACAACATAGTTGGAAATTGGCACCTGCCAGCGAGATGATAGTTAATTCACTGGTCCGCGCCACACATACAAGTGTATTAACTGTTAGCAAAGACATGTATCTATGATGCAATAACTAGGCCTACTCGTTATTGACTAGAAATCAATGTGACAACTAAGATAACACATACTTCTGCAGAACAATTTCTGATGCACCCTTTGTGTATAGCTGGTATCCTCGACCAGGAAGTGGCACAACTGTACTCATAGATTTACGAACGGAGTTGAACGTGTAGACTTTGTACAGCCGGTCTTCAGGAACTTCACAGCGTACCGCGTCGTAATTTTCACCGAGATCCAACACGAAGCCAAGCAGAGCGCACTCGGTCTTGTTACCAACCTGCTTCGGTGGACTGCCACGCTCATCTCCAGGCTGTCACCGTTCACACCACTGATGTGCCATTTGCCACCATACAAAAATATCAGCGTTATCATACTGTACGGGCCTGGCCTCATAGTTCCTACCATAGCGGCCTACGTCAATATACGTCACTCAATATGGCTTCAAACAGACTGCACTGCAGCATACAGCATATATATGAGCCAAACATCACGATTCACGAACTAAAGCAAACATATTCAAACATACATATTCATGAGCACAGTTGATCCAATGTGAAAAAGCACAGTCAAGACAGACTTTGTAGAAAGTATCACAGCACGACGTTATGACAAACGACGAATGATACCAGAACTCGTGACGTGTAGGCGCTGTTGATGGCGATGCTACGCACGATGAGTTGAGCTGCAGACGGCGGCAGGTCAGTCAGACGAGGCAGAATCGTGTACAGCTTCCCTATCAGCAGCCAGACACACTCTGGTCAACCAGTGACTAAGTAATGCAAGGCGCGGCCATAAACCAGAAGGTACATACCACACTTACTGCAGGGAACTGACGGCAGTTTATTGGGCCAAACTAAATACACTCATTGGCTCAGTCGATTTTGGGTCAGTCGTCCAGTATCTAGAGGTTCAATGCTCGTCATCCTTGCAAATTATTCAGGCCACACCGCAGTTGTGATCTGCCCATTTCTACACATGTCTGGCATCAGTACCATTTCACGCAGAAGAACATTTCGATTCAGTCATGCAAGATTTTTATACACAGGTCAAGGACAACAACTTGTTAAATGATCCTTCAACATTGTCAATGACGAAAACTTTCCTCCGACACCGAAGTCTGAATCTGATAGGTAGGTTTAAGATAAATAAATACGTCAATCAATAGTGTTGTACTTGTCAACGTAAGTTCGCTCAATAGCGAGCACCTAGCAATAGTCTACTTGTGTTGTAAGGGCAGCGAAGCCGGTGGATGACCGAGGATCAGATATTGACGACATGATACAAACTGGCATGATTGGCTGACACTGACAGAGTGTAAACAGTTTTCAACGACGTCACAAGGCCAAGGACTTGCCACAAGGGCACAAACAACAATGTCTAAATCTAGAACTGTGACAGACTGTGTTGACAAGACCTGTGATATAGCTCTGCACAACGGTCATACGATTGGTCGTCAGAGTGCCCGTCTTGTCAGAACAGATGGCTGTTGCGTTGCCCATTGTTTCACACGCATCAAGATGCCGTACAAGATTATTGTCATGCATCATTTTCTATTACAAACACAACTACAACTACGTAACACACATATTGAACTAGATGTACACTGTGAGGCACACTTGTTCGTTTTGCAATAACTTAATCAAACTCAGGTCTAGCATGCCAATTTTTTTGCAAGCAGTTACCTGAATGAATTTGTAACAAAACGATGTAAAAATTTCACATTTGCTGACCAAGCATTGTTTACAGTACGAAATTCAATAAAAGTGCCAAAACTTGTTTAGCAACGAAAGCTAAAACTTTAACAGTCACGACTGGTTAAAAGTTGTGAAACAAAAAATAACTGAATGTAAGTTTCATAATAAATTATTGACAGTTGTGGAACAGCACATCATAGCATGTTTTCAAAATGCTTTCCTTTGGCTTTGACACATGCATTAAGGTGAACTCGCCATTTGTCAATCGCATGATCAGCGACACTTTGCTGGATACCAAACCACGCTTAAATCAGACGCAACTTCAGTTCATCAGCGTTCAGTTTTTAACAGATTTCTGATGAACACGTTGCTGCAGTACTCCACATATCCTGTAATCCACAGTATCAAGGTCAGGGCTGTTAGGAGGCCATAACTCTGGAGTGATGAAGTCTGGGGTCTCGCGTTGCAGCAACTGTTTCACATTTTACGTTGTTGTCTGCTACTAAATAAGCAATAACAAATCTGATAAGCTGGTTCTCAGTTTTTCGATTTTACAAAGACTATCAAACAGGCAGGCAATGGGATATTCTCATGTGCATCTATGTGCCAAAAATCATCATAGTATGCCATAGTTTCGCAAAGTTATTGTACCAATAAGAATGGAGCAATTTTTTATGCCTCACAGTGTACATATTCTTTGACGTAGCTTGCTTCACTTCAGATTCGATTTTTCCCATGGCAACACAATCAAATGAGCCACGTACACCAAGCTCAGGAATCATAGTGAACCCCAGTGCCAAGTACAGCTGGCAATTATTATAACTGGCAATCAGCCAAAAATCAATATGGTTTTAGTGCCTGTTAAGAAACACTGCCATGCCACGTTTGAAGCAGTTCTGATCGGTCTGTTTATGGCAATATTGAAAAGCATAAAATTCTGATTACAGCATTGTGCATTGTGTGACGGTAAACAGACGAGAGACTGACTGACCCTAACAGAGTAGGCCAGTGCCAGTGTAACAGCGAGAGGCAGACCCTCGGGGACTGCGACGACCAGTACAGTCACACCAATGATGAAGAACCGGACGTAACGCTGAACGTATTTGACTTCCCACGGACGTTGAAACACGACGAACATTTCCACTGTGTACCTTACCATTAGCATCACCACCGTCACCACGGCAACCACGGTACCTGCACAGCTCACAGTCGCAGTTAGTTGTACCGTCTAAAGTTTAGAATAAAACAACCAGGCCTTACCTAGTGTTGCTACTATGATTGCAATCAAAATCTGAACTTACACCTATTATCACTAAGTGTCGTCCAGCGATCCTCATTCGTTGATCATCGTCATCTGCGATCAACACTATCCCAGCAAGATGAAGTTTGCGATTATAATCCAGATAAAATTATCACTTTATTAGAGCAATTTAGTTGACTATAACTATAAAATTCAGTAGCGACAATTAGTGTGATAAAAAACAAAGTTGTAAGTATCTTTAGAGCAGCAAAGTGAAACCCCTTTGGGCCACTTTAGTATCCCGTTAAATTGCAATGTCAAAAATAATGTAATGTCGATGTAAGCTTACGACCGCTATTTTGTACTGTATGCGGTGTTGGACCAGCAGCGAGTGAAGATACTTTAATAGCGGTCAATTGTCAAGCGCATATGAGACTTCTTATTAGTCAGAGAGACACATGATACAGAGAAAGTCACTGTGCAAGAAAGAGGCAACAAAGTTGTGAATGTCACGTCACCTGCATATCCGATCTGAATAGCCAGCTTGGTCAACTTGGCTTGCAGAACAGACTTCTCTTTATGAGCCATCGTCTGTGCCGGCGAGCTGACGTCATCCGGCTACACACACACACACACACACACACACACAGTGAGGGATGTCGCTAATAGACTGAATAAGCAACAAAATAACTAAAATACGCTACATTATAACATACATAAAAGTCTACAGTAAATAATAAACCAACTACATGTGTTCGCCATGAACGTCAATGAATATTATTCGCTAGTTCACCAACCAATCACACTCGACTTCCAATACGGCTGCCACACACCCCTCTCCTCTACTATTCCAGGACGAATGACACTATACGTAATGTCCGACAACCGCAGTGACACACAGTGAACAATGTACTCGTTATTATACTCCTCGGTCCTCGCGCGATATGTTCCTAAC
>Ga0056114_1001277_pt1 | contig 11181 bp, 6 predicted proteins | sample WorMetHERISLAND1_FD_77005 | JGI IMG/M metagenome (GOLD analysis project Ga0056114, IMG submission 77005) | Marine gutless worms symbiont microbial communities from Max Planck institute for Marine Microbiology, Germany - Olavius loisae HERON... ...
AGTACTTTGATACTGTTGGTTGGGTCTTCTGACCTGTAAAAACCGTCGCCCGTATAACCTATACTGTGTTGGTGGAGACGTTAAACCCTGCTCAATCAATCAAATCGAAGCCAGTTGTGTTCGTTGTATACTGAAGAATTGTCATAATTTTTTCAACCATGTAATCATGCTTACTGAATCAAACATTCTCAGCTGCTCCTGCCTTCCATACTCAGCGCTGTTACTACACAAAGTGCCGTAAGATTTGTAGTGTTTCTGGCTCAATATGCCACGGTTGTACTCGAATGTCTAGCTGTCAAGTAACTCCAACTTCGCAGGCTTGGCATCATAGTCTCATTACAACCTTGCAATATGCTAACACTTGGCAGCACTGGCAAAATAGCAATTCAAGAAATTATGCTACATGTGATGTATGCTGTTCATAAAAGTAAAGCCAAATAAATACAACGTTATGCCGGTGTTTTAGCCATTTTTTACTGCTTCATCACTGCATTGACACTGAAACACTGGAATTACTTGATAAAACATACAATACTGGTCAGTCGCGCTGTGTACAGTGTCGGACTCAGCAGTCGACCATTACATCACACACATCAGTGAACGCTACATGATTCAAGTAAACATAAACTTAACACAAAACTACTGTAATCTATTCTTCTAATACAGTTCTGTAATACTTTTGAGGTCGACGGACTTCACCTGCATAGTGTTTGGCTACAGCATGATCCAGTGACATCTGGGGACATAAAATCACAGATTACAATTTTGGATTTTGCTTTCATTGCATGTACCGGATGTACTCTCTCAATTGCTATGCATGAATGTTGTCACGGTGCTATTGATGTGCAGTTTGTAGGGCTGCCGCTAACGAGTAGTTTACTACTTGAGTACTCGTCCGAGTACCTTAACGAGTACTCGAGTACTCGTTAATACTGGAAGTACTTTAATACAAGCTGCCAATGACGAACAAGGGGTGGTGGGTCAGCGTACCTGGGCCTGCCTGAAGGGTCAGGGCCTTGAACAAGCGTGATTTTTAACCTGTATTTTATGAGGGCTTTTACTTTAGTCCTCCTCTGTCCTAGCTAGAGATGCAAGTCGATCTAATGCTAAACCGCATGATAAGTTACTGAACAGCAGATAAATCGGCGCATTTTCACTATTGTTAAAGCTACAATTTGGAAATTTGCAACTGGAAATAGAAATTAACGAGTACTCAAGTAGTAAAAAATTACTCTGAGTTCTTGTGGCAACGTTATCAGTGTGGAGGAAGAAAACAGAGTGGACCAAATTAAACGACACCACTTTACATATGAAAGGTATTGAACAGTGTTATTTATAACAAAAAACCGGTAAAAACGGGTAGCCGTTTGTAAAAAAAAATAAATGCTGATAAATACTGCCACAGCAAAACCAAACTTGTTGATAAAAATTTTTTAAATAATTATTAATATATTGTTTTCAGGAAAAAATTAAGAGTAGAATAAGCAAAACTGCTATAATGCAGAGAAACGTACTCAGCTTTGTACTGGCGAACAAGAATTAACAAAATTCACACCTCATCATTTTGTTGCTTGATGTACTTTTATGCGCCAAAAAATCAAAGTTTTGTAGCTTCATTCATTTGATTTGTTACAAGCAAAAATGAAAAGTGGTGTCGCTTAATTTATGTCACTCTGCAGTAGACGGACATTTATTATTTATAGTAGAAAACTGCTGTCGTCAGCATGAAAAAGGCGACAGTTCTGTTGAGAATGCTGACACTATGATCAGTCATTTTGCTGAGAAGCATTAAAATTAAAATTGCCATATGGGATCACACAATGTTACTTGCCATCCGACACTAGCGAACACACACCGCCTTAACCCCAGCCAGTGAAGGCTGGTACTCGATTTACCTACCCCGGAGGGATGGAAGGCTGAGTCGACCTAGGTGGCTGGTTACATACTGAGATGCTTTACCCGCCACAGACGGCACCCATGTAAGTACTAACCGGGCCAACAAAGATCGAGTAACTACGTTGATCGAGACCAACGCACTTCCACTACAAAAGCTGAAAACAAATTACAGTAAAACCTAACACAGTAATGCAGAGATGGTAAGAAGGTGTAGGTAGTCTAACAGCAATATTCAGTCATATACAGATAGGTCTGGAGGTGTCTCTTAAAGGTGGAGATGTGGAGAGCCGTCGAATGTCAGCCGGCAGGTTTTCTCCCATTTCGCCGAATCCTGAAAAAGTACATAGTATGAGTAAATGCAGTTATTTTGTGGGAAAAAATCATACCAAACTTCAATAACATTTTTAGTCCGAACTTTCAGCTAAGCCTTCCCAACATTCCTAGTATGCAGAATTAGGTTTTACATATTTTAAGGCCTTCGCACGTTAAATGCACGAAGGCCTTAAAATAAGTAAAACCTAATTCTGCATACTAGGAGTAGTATGATTTTTTTTTCCACAAAACAACTGCATTTACTCATAGTACTATGTACTTTTTCAGGATTCGCCGAAATGGGACTGAACTAGCCGGCAAGTGATTGCACACCTGTGGAGCTGCGACAGAAAACGATCTCAATCAGAAGGTAGTGTGTAAGCGTGGTGTTTTCCCTTTTCAGCTGAACATAGATGAGACCTGCCGCTAAGTTGTGACACAGACACCACCATGTACGTCAAGTACTGTGGCCCCGCCCTTGTCCATACACGACTGCATGCATCACGGTACATAGCTGACGCACAGGCAGCCAGTGTAGTCCCATCAGAGCTGCTGTGACGTCACGTGGTCTTGTGGTCGAAGATCAGCGACACAATGAGCAGCAGCGTGAAGAACATGTTGTAAAGGCCGCTGGCCATTTTTACACCATAACAGACAGAAGCGACAGACAGGTGGACAGACCATACCAATATCACATTCTGCATAGCTATGCCTGCATGCCTCTACAGCTACAGAATGGGACAACAAAATCAATGTTTACCCACAGGAAGTGCTTGAGTTGACAGTGTTTGACATTACACGACGAAGACCAGAGCTATGGCAGAAATGAGATAACCACAATTAGATAAAAAAAATCTTCAGATCGGAACTTATTAAAACCCATGTCGTATGGGACATTCAACAAGATATCGGCAGCTGACTGTACAACAAAGCTAAGCTACATGGTACAATTGCATACAGAAGCCGCCAGTGACCACGGCATCACGGCAGGAATGCATTCACAATGACTGAGTCAACTGACAATAACACATGTAAAGCAGACACTCACTAACAACAGATAAAACACCAGCAACAACGCACAATAGACACCAGCTAGACATTACCGCTAGGGCCTACAGTTTTCCGCAGACCGCGGAATTTCGAGCTGAGCCGCGGAATTTGCCGTTTGCTGTGGAATTTTAACATTTCCATGGAATTTGAGAAATGACCGGTGATTAGTACGATCGTTGGCGTGATAAGTGACTCATCAGTCACTCATTTCAGTCGACTCACGTCATGACTCGTGAGTTTCATTGCTCTTTTGAAAAGAAGAAATGATTTTATGTTGCTAACATTAAACTTAACGCCGATACACACTACAGTGCTGACGGCTAGTGCATACAATGCCAACCGCCAATAACTGAAGTTTCTAAACAGCTTTCTCAGTTTTCAGTCATAAATGGGAGGCCGCAGTGAGCCGCGGAATTTCGTGAGCTGGCCTGTGGAATTCGGCAAAATTTTCCGCGGAAAACTGTGGGCCCCAATTATGGTACGTGGTGGCTATTGTGACGACACTACGTAGACGCATAGACTAATACGCTATTTATTTCGCTTCGGTCTTTCGGGCGCGTTGCTCGCCATGTTTGAAAAGTCTCTAAACACTTCGCTGAACGTATCGTCTGCAACACAACACAGCGACCAACCTAATGTAGGGGTGCTATCAGCGTCAAACACAAGGAAATAAGGAAGTAAGAGAGTAGGGAGTAGGGACATTTCTAGAGCAGCACAGTAACATCACGGAGTCATCAGTTAGAACAAATCTCATCATCTTCATGATGGTGACATCACTGCTGACAAATCGTTCTTAGTTTGTATCCTTCAGACTCAAAATAATATCGACTAAATTCTATTAGTTTAGTCAGTGAAATGGCACAATAGCCAATGACAGTCCTTTTAGTGTCGTAGTGTTTACAGACAGACGACAAGTTACAGATCAGTTCCACGTTTCACTGTGTAGCATTTGTTATTTAACACGTTATTTTTTGATGTCGTAGATATCCGCAGAAGACAAAGATATGCTCGTTACTCGCCAAACATAGTCGCAACGATAGACAATTACATGTATTTATACCGACACCAACCTTGAATGCCGTAGTCAGACTCCTTCATTTCCTCGTTCAACTTTGACAGGCGTAAACTATCAACACACAACAATCTCACTCGTACAAACAACAGCATTATATTTTACATTACATTACCTCAACATTACCGCTAACATGATAATGATAACAGACAGTCAATAATACATACACGTGACCAGTGGAATACTATAAGTGAGTAGATTCTCAATAGCACATCAGCACAATGAGGCTATATACAGTGCTATTCACGTTCGTTCACGCTAGAAATTACAGGACAGAAGATAGATTAAAATACAGACAATACATAAATTAAATACAACCCAGAAAAAGCAAACAATGCAGACTGCAGCAAAACAAAACTATCGTGGTTCAGTTGCCTTTTACGACACTTGGCCATTAAACGAGTTTGGCTTATTCTACAACGGTTCTGAGCCGACATGGGACAGTGGTGTACTATGAAATGATAATGTCGTACAGCACACAAGTGATCATTCACAAACAACAGACTGCAACCTCGACTTTAAAACTAACTACGTTGTTATCAAAATATGTTATCTCACGAGATGGCTGTGTTACGCAGAGGTGAAGCGTGATATGAAACAGAGAATCACTGTAAAACCTGTCCATAAAAAACAACAAGAAACCGAGTATTTCACGGCTACTTACAGAGTGACGATGTCAGCATTAGCGTTCTGTACAGCAATACTGAGCGGGTCCTGTATCAACGCAACACAAATACCGTAATTATGTCTGCAGATTAAATTGCACATTATAAATGTTTAGTTGAAAATGAAGGAGGGGTAATTTTTTCATGCTACTGTACTTTCCAAAGTTCATCAGCCCGCCAAATCTGAAATAAATAGCTTCATCCGTTCCAAACATAGTGAGGAGTTATCAAAATATCAAAGTTCACTGAAGGTCATTAGAAATGACAGTTCAGAAGAGCAATAACCTAGCAGCACTCCATAGTAACTATAGCCCTATCTTGTACCATATCTAAGATCCAGCAACGTAGGCTATTTGCTGAAAACGTCCCACTCAATGTATCTCTGTTGAAATTTCACAATCCAGTATGGCATAGGAAAACAATGATGGAACAATCACCTGAATGAAATGTTTAACCGTTTATAACCGTTTAAAAAAAGCAATACTGGCGTGTGTGTGTGTGTGTGGTAGCCAGATGCAGTCTGGGCAATGGGTGACTTTAACTTTTGACTTAGCCTTTCGCTGAGCGAAACCTTAATCTGAACGCTAAAGTCCAGACTTAGACCAAAGTTTAAATTAACTTCGGTCTAAGTATGTACTTAGACCGTAAATTTGGCCTAAGTCTTTCACTCAGCGAAATCACTTTACTTTTTGACTTAAGTCTGGACTTAGACCAAACTTTAGCTCAGCAAAAGGCTCAGCGACAGGCTAAGTCAAAAGTTAAAGTCACTCACTGTGTAAAAATTAACAAATAACTACAAATAAAACCAATTATCAAGTAGCAGATTTGAAGCCCAAATCTTGGTCAGTAACAGTGCTGTTACTACACATACTCAGCGTCTATAGCAAAACGACAAATGATAGCTGCTTACTTGTCCGTGATCGTCGGCCGCGTTTTGATTAGCGTTTCTCTTCAGCAGTTGGCACACTTGACTGAAATAACGACATCAACCCTCAGTTACTCTCACATCGCTAACATGTCTACAATTACAATCAATTTAATGAACTCAAGTAAGACATTTTGGGCACTATAGAGTTAAGAAGTAAAGTCCTTTCCCGAGCCTCAAGGGCCCATGGGGCGGCGCCGGTCACAGTTTCCTGTAGCCCTCAGCCGGACACCAGCCGAAGCTGCAAGACCACGGATACGGGGCTAGTGCATCGCGCACGTGGTATGCCCGTTTACTCCCCAGCTTTCACTGATACTCACTAATCGACCCCAGAGGGATGGCACGCTGAGTTGGCATTGGTACATACCTAATAGCAGCCACAGGCGGGATTTGAACCAACGACCTTGCAATAGCAAGTCCGGCACCGTACCACTCGGCCACTAGTGGACGGCTAGGCACTTTAAACAAGCGACGTACCCAGTATGGCCGAACTGCGTAGCATGGTGCAGAGGTGATTGTCCGTTGGCGTCTCTGATGTCAACTTTAGCACCATTCAGCAGTAGAAACTCAACAGTTGTCATAGAACCCTGATGAAATACCAGTTACACAGCACAATAAGTACAGCTGACGTCAAACCTCGGCCAAATACCTCAGCCAATCACTGTAGCAGGCAGCATCCATATCGTTGGCACTAACTAATGTCACAATAGAACACCTGGCATTGTAGCAGGTTGAGTGCTAACAATTCACAGAAACACAAAAGTTACTTTAACATAGTATGAAATGTCCGCATATATACAACTCCCTCAAACTGTGTACATATTGTCTAATGCCTAATTATTATGCACATAGGTGCACTGTGCTGTGTGCAAATATTACAAAGCATCAGCTAACAAACTGCGGGACGTTTTTGGGGACACAGTCGATAACATGGAAATTTTTAAGGTGTAACAAATGTTGGCATTATAATCAAAACTCAGCACTGAATGTAAACGTACTGACTATGTCACACAATCAGCCGTGAATAACACAGCCTGCGTACACTGAAAATAGCCTGCATGAGCGGCGTCCGCGCGTAGTCGTCGTGGTTTTTCCAGTTGACGTCGGCGAACTGTGAGAGCGCGTCAAGCATCACGGTGATATTGCGTGCTCGTGCGGACTTGTACAGGAGCATATCGGCTGTCAGTCGCGACATGTCTTCCAGTGATGTCGTTGATTGTAGATCGGCGTCGTCCGCTTCACTCACCGAGTCGGACTGAGACTCATCCGACGAATTGTCATCCAGCGGCATAACTACACGTCATTACCATATCATTACCATCTAATCTGCATACACCAACTTCCTCTGTACCTCAGCTAGTAATACAATCACTCACAGTTACTTGTCACTGCTGCTTTTATCACAAGAAGTTTTATTTTCATGACAGTCAACAATGTCAGCAAAGATACATTGAAGTAAAAAGTACTTTTATATAGCACATTGTCGTAAAACACCTTAAACACACTCAACACGCTAGTATCTTCTAAACAGCCATGAGCCATGTCTTCACTGACTGTGTAAAGCTACCAGTACTGATCATCAGGTCTCGAATGTGTTGATTGGCAGCGAGTTCCAGACCATCGGACCAGCGACGGTCGAACGTACCGCACAGATGTTGTGGTACCATCTGACAGCTGATGACGACTGACAGAGCAGAGACGTGATAGTGACATATATTAATTGTTCTGTGCTGAGTTGTTGTAAAGCACTGTCTGGCAGGGAAGCACAATGGATGACGGTTAGTGTTTGGGGATTGTAGTGTTTGGTGATTGTGAGCACGAAAATAGCAGCTAAATCACAAGCAGAACATGACAATAAGGCAACATACAAGAGTAATCAGTTACAGCTGCAGTCAGTAACAAAACTAATCGCTTACTTCTCTGGGCACAGGCTTCGTCACTGTTGACATCAGCTCCAAACACCAGCACTTCAAGACCACTGTCTACGTCCCTGTCATCCTTCCGTACTTCTGACGACTCTAACGACACACACACCAGCACTTCAAGACCACTGTCTACGTCCCTGTCATCCTTCAGTACTTCTGACGACTCTAACGACACACACGTCAGCACTTCAAGACCACTGTCTACGTCCCTGTCATCCTTCCGTACTTCTGACGACTCTAACGACACACACGTCAGCACTTCAAGACCACTGTCTACGTCCCTGTCATCCTTCGGTACTTCTGACGACTCTAACGACACACACACCAGCACTTCAAGACCACTGTCTACGTCCCTGTCATCCTTCGGTACTTCTGACGACTCTAACGACACATGTCCATGACTCAATACACCGACCATCAATATTGGAAGAAACAAAACTGATGTGACGGATTCCAGTATTTAGCATCATTATATGACTTCGTCAAACCAAACCAAAAATACATTTTATACATCAATGCTGAAATACTTTTCTAAGTCACGACTTAGAAGTCAAAGTCAGCAGTTTGTGAAGCAGACAGCTTGTATTCGTTTAAGCACAAGCTCAAAACACATCTGTTTACTTTATGTTTTTACTGATTAACTGTTTTTATAAACGTTTGTACTGCATTCCCGGTCCGATGCCGAGTAGGCAGGGCATAACAACCTCCACTTACTTACTTACTTATGACCAAACTCTCATCAAACAGATGTCACTGAATGACTTCACTCACAGCTCAAGGTGCTCCATATCTGGACTGTTTTTAAACTGGTTTTTACATACTCTACATATGCATGTTCGAAGTCAACACATTATGTAATAACACCAGCTGGTGTTTAACTTTGTGCTTTCCCATACAAACAACATTTGTTTGAAAGCTTGTAGAGACGGCTGGTGTAACAACTCCTGAAAGAACTGATTACAACGTTTAGCTGCAACTAACTATACAATCAAATTCACATTCACTAATGCACAGTCATACAAGTAACCTTTCGTCGAGTGTGAGTCTGTGTCAACGCTGTTGGACGTGGCTGCTGATTCGCTCACAGTCGGCTTTCGCTTGCGTTTATACACACTCCATTGTCGTACTGACCGCGACGACGACGGAGTGCCGGCGACTGACGAGCACTTTGGCGCAGTGTTTGGCAATGTCGTTTGCTTCACAAACGCTCTCTCGACATACTTAGCTTTAATCCACGCCTCACGAATAGACCTGACGTATTCAAACATGATATACGAGGTCACAATGTGATCAGGCTTGACGCAGCTTATACAGTACGTATTCATCTGATAGTAGTCAGTGATCAACTTAATTTTGCTCATACAAAAAACCTCATTAAATTACACCCTGATTAGTGACAGCATTTTCAGTCGTCGTCCTAGTATGATTGTGTCAGATGTACTCTTGTCTGATCAACGGCTCACAGGACGATGCTTCTGTCAAGTTCTAAAACACAGGAGCAGTGACACTTCTTCCGATACTGCCAGTATTCCAGTAACTATACAAAATTCAACGAGGATTCAACCATTGTCAATATAAAACATTAAGACACCACTGCTTGGTGAGTCAGTAGACGACCGCTCTGATGACATACAGCGTGAGTTCCCACCTCGGTGAGCTGTGCACTGGTCGACTCCACTCATCGCCGACGACTGCTTCCAGGACCTGATTGACTCGAGTATTGCCGAGCTCCGACATGACTTTGAGTAGCTCTGGCTCCCACGAGTCCAGCGTTATGCTGCGTACCTTGCTCACATGTACTCCAAGGCTTCTATCAACGTTTATCAAACACACACACTGTGTGTAACACAGTTATCAAATCACCTTCGTACGCGTTCATTAACTGCTGCACTTAGAAGCTGCTTTAACCCTGTGACGCCCACTGTTGCCATATGGTATAAAGCAACATGTGCCAGACTGGATTAAGACGTCATTTGTACTTTTTGACATCTGGGCACTCTGATGCTCAGAACTGAGTGTCAGATGTCAAAAACTACAAATGATGGCTTAACCCGGTCTGACACAGGATGCTTTATAGCGGAACCCGTATGGCAACATTGGGCGTCAAATGGTTAACTGTCGTGGCAAATATCGACTCCAAAATGACCCAGATGTGACACAAATGCAACATTATACCACAGTCAAAATTACTGCAGTTGAACATTCAATCATCACTGCGCATTTTCATCATAACTGTCCCACTCTGCTGCTACACCACTGAACTCTGTAGTGCCTAGACGACCCAACTTTGTGTAAGCCAGGCACAAAATACTTTATGAATGAATGTATGCGTCTTGGCCTTTCAACGACTCAACTTTCATCCATCAATTCTGCTCATCATCATTACTTTGTACTAATATTTACTATAATTAAATTTAATTAAATGACTGTAATTAAAAATTAAAATACAATCTTCACTGAACTGAGAGCAACATGTGAGGTCAAGTACGGACATTTATAACCACTTCATGTGCAATTTGTTGTACTACAACATCCATCATCGTGATCAAACAATCAGTCACCTGTGAATGCCGGAGCATTCAATACAGAGCGTGACGCCGAGGTTAATGGACGCCCAGGATGGCTCCATGGCACTGCAGTCACAGCATCGATCATTGCCAGTGATTGAACGCAGCATGTCAACACGGCTACACCACCAACAACAGCTCAGCATTGAATCCCCATCAACTTCAACTGAATCACATTGCTATATTACTGAAGAGTCACACTGACAGCCACAGTCCCTACCACACCTCAGATTTAAGTTTATTCGTAACACTGGTGCGTTAACAACTGAAACACTGAGACTGTTGGATAAACTCTCAGCACCGCCTTTCACACAGACATTTGATGTTCTGGAGAAAAAATATCTGTCTACTGTATTTGCACTCGTTTCTTATTGTATTTAAGTGTTATTCAGCTGCAAGTGTGCAATTAAACTCAGTGACTCAGTGTCAATATTAACATTATATAAACGAATGATTTAAAACGGTTGACGAAAAACAGGATCTAAAGCTGGACTTACTAGATGTCACTTTGTCTCTGACGCATTACAGTTTACATTTACATTGTTATGTTAAGGTTGTGCTGTATGCAGTAGACTAGGCTAATCACCCATTAGCTCCACTAGATGCACATTAAACACTTTGTATTGTATTGTGTCATATAGTTCCTGAGTAGTATACAAGGTAATTCATTACACAATTCTCCACCAGCTTTATTTATTTCTTTAATTACTTAATTCAGACATCCACTAATCGACTATAGGCAATGACGCCATTCTGTACGTTTATTTAC
>Ga0056114_1001278_pt1 | contig 11181 bp, 5 predicted proteins | sample WorMetHERISLAND1_FD_77005 | JGI IMG/M metagenome (GOLD analysis project Ga0056114, IMG submission 77005) | Marine gutless worms symbiont microbial communities from Max Planck institute for Marine Microbiology, Germany - Olavius loisae HERON... ...
ACTTTCGAATTCTTTGATGAACAATCTAGCAAACATCTTGACATGGCTGAATTTCAGATGTACGATATTTGAGTGTGGAGATCAGTTGAGATCCTTGTACCGTCAGTTGGTGGAACATGTAACACACTGGATATAAACCTGCATTCACTCACTCACTCACTCACTCACTTTTCTCTGGTTGTTGTTGTCATTGCAGTGTGTAACATCACTGGTCTTCTACAGTGTCTGACAATGATTCGTCAACATGGGTTGATGTCCGCCGATGTCACTGTACAAGATCTTAGAATAGCAGACTATGGTACTCCATATACTGTACACGATTGCTTGTCACTACACTGTGGGCATAAAAAACACACTAAATTTTTTTTATCATAACTTGTACAATACTTGACCGTTTTTGATAGAAATTGGTAGGCAGTGTCTTGGATAAATTAGCCACAAAGTGCGATTAAAATTTTTCCTACTTCACATAGGTAAATAGCGTCACCACACTTCCTTGCAAAAAAACCTAAAGTAGCTGTTTTTGACAAATTGAAATGGATCAGTGTGAATGTGTGCCTTTAAATCGAATTTCACATGACAAAATTGTCCTTGTAAAAACAAAACAGTTCAACAGACGAACAGTTATTTCAATTGATCAACTGTTCAAAGTGCACGAACACATGCCGTCAGCCTTGGCTGCCACTGATCAATGGCCTTGTCGTCGTTGTCGATGACGCTTTGCTTAAACTCAGTAAACTCGGCCTTGTCTTGAAATTTTTTTGTACTTTGTGGCTAATTTATCCAACAAACTGCACATCAATTTCTATCAAAATCGGTCAACATTTGCTGAAGTTATGCATGAAAGTATTTTGGTGTGTTTTTTTCATGCCACAGAGTGTATAGATAAATATTCAGTAGACAATTTGTGGTCATTTTGCATTATGTAGTGCAACTTGTCTTAGTGTTCATTTAGCTTGTCTTTTAATGTCTTACGTGACTTTTTATATCTTCTTACAGCGTTTAGGCACGTGATGATTTTGACAGTGTGAGTAAGTGCGGTAGATTCTGAGATGTGCCATAAGACTGCCAGACTGCCCGACACAACAGTCCCTGCTACTTCTCACCAAGGCATGATGTAATATTGTAATGGTGAGACCATATTTGAGAACTATGTGCAGTTAATGTGTTTATGTATTTATGTCAGTGAACAAGCTATATAGATATATCTATAGTTCTGTACCATCTAAACTTCACTTGTGTGTCGGTGGGCAGAGATGGGGCACCACACCACTTTTGAGTGGAGAAAAATTAATAAGCTGCAGCTAGACTGGGTGTGATGATGTCAAGCGAGCAAATAATTTCTTGATTCAGTTCTTTCTCCAAGTCGAAAATAGTCTATAGTGTGTTGAGCATGATGTTAAACATTACTCGTCTATCTGGCCTGCATGGGTTAACGTTGAATATTGACTATAGAATATTCACCAGCCTTTTGTTGTACTTGTATAGTCTCCCTATGCTGTTAACCCTTTGACGCCCACTGTTGCCTTATGGGTACAGCCATGAAGCATCCTGTGCCAGACCGGGTTATGCCATCATTTGTAATTTTTGACATCCGGGCACTCTGACGCTCAACCCTGAACGTCAGAGTGCCCGGATGTCAAAAATTACAAGTGACGGCTTAATCCGGTCTGGCACAGGATGTTTTATAGCTGTACCCATGTGGCACCAGTGGGCGTCAAAGGGTTAAGAAAGTTTGAGTGTAGTTGATAGTTTGATGTGTTTATTTGCTAGCAGTGTGAATCGAGAGACAGAGATGTTAATTGTATTTCAGTTCTAAGTGTGCTGAGGCAGCGACCTTCATGTGACGAGAGGGACACGGTGACCTGTTTGCACGACGCTGGGCTTGCACTGGTCAGCAGCATTCTAGTTCAGTCCATCGGTCGACGTGACGGACGAGGTCAGTATTGCCTTGTGACCTGTGAGCCATAGTTAGTAAGTAAATGAATCACTAGTCACTGAAACTGATGTAAAGTCAAGTATGTCGGGGGTACCACGGCGGCAGCCCCACCGCCGTTCAGGCCTGGCAATCATGCCCTCTGTGGGAGCAGTCCCCTAGTCACCCCATATTATTGTAGACTATAGGGGACTTACTGTGTTTTATTTGTGTCTTTCTTTATTGTGTACTATTTTGTATGTATACGTGTATTTTGTGTTGTGTGCTTTTTCTGTGTTTTCCTTTGTAGCGTTTTCCTTCAGTACTTTGATACTGTTGGTTGGGTCTTCTCACATGTAAAACTGTCTCCCAGATAACTTATGCTGCGTTAAATACTACTCAAGTCAAGTGTGCCTCAAGGAAGCTGGTGTTCTCATAGTAATCACTGCCTAATGTTCCCGGAGCTGGCACCTGTTTATTTGCTGGACGCCGTCATAACCATCATTGTCGTTGTGTCCGTACCTTCATCTATTATCATTATCATCAATTTTAGTTCATTGCAATGACACCTTTCTTTTATTTACGTGTTCCAGTTTTTGTTCTACCGTCTGAAATGCACCTTCACCATTTGATCTTCAACCATCACTGTTTGTCTAAAAACCATGTTGCCCCTGTGAATATTCTTCTGTGATTAAAACACTCTTTTCCCCATTTCCAATGCCGTTTGTAGTATATTTAACTGACTGCCACTAAGGATTGTAATAGCACTGACGACGCTGGTATTATTGGTAGACTGGTAGTGAGGCAGCTTGCTGCTGTGGGTGCTGATTGATGCTGGTTGATGCTGTTTTCATTATCAAGCGTCGTTTTGCTTTGTATTGTATGTATTTATTCACCAGCAAGATAACACACAAAACATCAAGCCAGAAGGACAGCAATGCTCAGAGGCACTTACAGCTGCCCGCAACAGGCAGACCAGTTTCAAAATTTTGAGCTAGTTAAGGCACCAAATGGATATCCTTCAGTCCTCCCATACATTTAAGAAAACTTTGATGTGCAATCTGATATCATTTGGGCCACATCTGGCAAAGTTTAGAGTGCTGGGATGGACGTTGTGTCACGTGACAGCTGCGTGTGTCGTGATTGGCTGTTCAGTGACAACGCTGCTACTGGACACTGGCGGCCTGTGCAGTTACTTGGAGGATGTTTTGTCTGTGAAGCAACATCCTCTCAGTAGTCGAGCAATGTTCTGTGCGTCACTTCTCATTCACTCCACCACGTCTCTCTCACTGTCGGTCAGTAACTGATTCTCAAAACTTCTTAATATTTTTACCCCATTTCTAAGGTTTTCTTAAGACAGCTTACAAGTTTTTGTAAGTTTTTCCCCGATTTTTCCTGTTTTTTTTTCAAAAAAAAACGTTTGAGAATTTTCCTACAGTTTTCTTCAGAAAGTCAGGCCGCTGGTGCTGAATGGTATTGATCGCCAGTGTCATGGTAAGTTGTGAAGGCAAAAGACCAAACAGCTAGATCAACTGATTGACGGGCTCTATACAGGACCACGAGGCACAATGCTCAGGTATAGTGTAAAACACTAATTTTTCGTGTGTATCTAATTTTCGTGAATTTCGCAAGTGTAGCATACAATTGCGAAATTAAATACCCATGAAAATTCGGATTTACAGCACTTTGTGGTGGTACTTTGCACATTGCACTGTAATTTGTCTGTTTCAGTTGTAACTCCGCTGTTCAGACGTTTGTGCCTATCCAATAAATTGTTGTTTGTTCTTCTTCCTGTTATCTCCATTGCAGTTTAAAACTAGACTTCCTTCTTCCATGACAGCTGGCTTACATAAAGGTAAACAGTAAAGGTCTGGATACTTGATATAGCGCTGCTTACATGAGAAGACTTGTGAACATTAGCACTTTACAATCGTTGAAGTGGCAGCTGACTGGCATGAGCTAGTGGTACCGTGGCGCGATATGCAGCCGTCCATTGCCTGCGATAGCAAACAAGTGGACCCGCGGTGTAGCACGACAGACATACCACCGCCCCAATCAGCTGCACTAAGCCTTCACCCCGTAGCCTGTAAGCTACTACTCATTAACCGACCCAATAGGGATGGCATGCTGAGTTGGCCACGGGCGGGATACGAACTCACGACCTCGCAATTGCAAGTCTGGCACCGTACCACTCGGCCAGACCTCAGAGTCAAACGTTGGTTTAATATTATGCTCTGCCATGGCAACGAAATTTGGGATAAAATCGGCTATAGCTCGGCTTATATAAGAGATGTTGCTGAGGAAGCCGATGGTTGCATTCATTTTAAAATTTTATAAGTAAAAAAATTCGTCTGGTTTTGCTATTTGGTAGTATTTATCAGCACTTTACTTTTTTTGCAAATAGCTACCTGTTCAAAATTGGCTATAACTCGGCTTGTATAAGAGATATCTCTTAGATGTTTGCGTCCTATAGGGGGTTTATTATGCTCTGTGCACGCAGGTTGCTGTCGGAATTCGCCTACAGTCGCGGCAGCTGTGTGTCGTAAGAGGCAGTCTGTCGTCAATAGGAGCCAAGCTGCTGTACTGGTCGGCACTGATGTACAGTCTCCATGTGGGCTCCAGCAGCTGTGTACACATCAACAATGAACTGCTGTCAGTCGACGCAGTTCCGCAGTCCATCAACAAAGACCACATCAGAACTCAATACTTTCTACTGCTTCAGAACCTGCTTCAGGTCCGAGAACTAAACAGTTTTTTTACAGAATTATGCAAAAATAAAATAAATTTGGAATTTAACTCTTTGATGCTCACTGTTGCCATATGGGTACAGCTATAAAGCATCCTGTGCCAGACCGGGTTAAGCCATCATTTGTAATTTTTGATATCTGGGCACTCTGATGCTCAGAGCTGAGCGTCAGAGTGCCCGGATGTCAAAAATTACTAATGACGGCTTAACCCAGTCTGGTACAGGATGCTTTATGGCTGCACTGGTGTACCCATATGGCAACAGTGGCGTTAAAGGGTTAAAGCATATACACCGTCATAATCTTCACAGGGTCACGATACTCTGCTTGAACCTTGGTCCACAGAGCAGCCAGCCAAGCACCTCGAATGCTGTAGCCTAGCCACTAGGCTACCGATGATGACTGTGTGGGTCGTTGTATGATGACAATGCTGTTTCAGTCCAACGGACATAGTTTTCAGTGATAGATAGTGAAACTTTTGACGAAAAAACATGTAAAATTGTCATTCGTCTCGCTTGTAAGTTTATTGGTGAAATAATGTGATTGTCTGTAGGACAGCGAAGTTATTGAGCTAGCCAGCGTCACATGCCTACAAGTAATGACGACTCTCTATTTGCAAAGAGATACGAATCTTTGTACGTATATTTATGCTGATGAGTACCATTTGTGTCTTTGTTTTATTGCAGCTAATAATAATAACAATAACAGTATCAAAGTTTACAGTGATGTCGTCGTGGTATAGCCATTGTGAGAGTTTGCTTAATTTGAGATTAATGCAGACAGCCACCTCGAAACAAGCCGATTGACTGGAGTCATGAGTCCAGCTGTGTACAGGCCGCTGTCATCTGCCATTTGGTCCCTAAAGCTGATAGCTCATTTTTGTCCCACAGAGGCTAGGAGGCTGAGTTATCTAGGCACTGTGCAACATTGCTGATGTAACCGAGTGGTGTAGTGGTAAACACAGCCGGTGACGTTGAGATTCAACCCTGGAACCTCACACGCCGCAGTCTGGCAACGGTAGGACTGATTTTACACGGCAACCAGTAATGAAATTTTATCAGTTTGAATTATATCACCTTCATGTGAATGAACTTGGATGCTGACCTGTGACGCTTACATTAATTTTGCATTGCCCATATGTGGAGTCTAATGGTGTTGGACATTCCTGAGACCAACTTCAAGATGCCATCAATGATTCGTGTAAGTTTCGTTGGTGACAACACATTAACAGTTGAGGAGCTGGTGTGTGTAGTGACAGTGATAATGTCTGTCTGCTGTAGTGAATCACCTGCTGAGTCAGTCGTGGACTGTGTTCCTGGTGAAACTGCTCATGTCACGTCTCGAAGCACACAGCACTGTACCGTCATCCATCTCCACCCACCAGCTTGCCTTCTGTCACATCGTACGATTATATCATTCATTCATTCATTCAGTTCACCAGGGTCCTTGCTTACAACTCCGGAAAACCTGGAAATCTCGGGAATTGTGTTAACCCTTTGACGCACACTGTTGCCATATGCATACAGCTATACGGCGTCTTGTGCCAGACCGGGTTAAATCATTTGTAATTTTTGACATCCGGGCACTCTGACGCTCAGGGCTGAGCGTCAGAGTGCCCGGATGTCAAAAATTAAAATGACAACTGAACCTGATTTAGCGGGATGTTTTTTAGCTGTACCCATATGGTAACAGTGGGCATAAAAGGGTTAATTCTGGAAAACTCGGGGAATTTAAATTTACTGAGAGGATTTATTAGATGCCGAGCATAATTGTCAGTAACACTTGCCTAATATGGTCGGGTGACACAGTGACTGGCTTGTGCATGGAGCCACTTACCGTGCTCCTTCAATAAACATTCTGTAATAATTGTGCAAGAAAGCTGCCAAACTGACTACTAAAGTGATTGGTTAGATTGAGTTTACCCTTTATAGTTGTCTAAAAACTTTATAGGGTCTGGAAAGTCTGGTAAACTCGGAATTTTATTTTCCAAAATTTCTCTAAGCACCATGTTTTACACATAATTGTCAATTTGTGTCCGTATGTTTCCTAAACCTCCATGATCAGCATCAACACTGTCATTTAACTTAGAGCTTAATATAGAATATAGATCAACCTAGAACATGTGGTATGGTCACCAGTGTTGGGGAGGAAAAGGATCCATGATGGGTTTTTGAAGGATTCTCAGAGTGAGTTGTTGATACATAGCAGACTGGCCAGCATTGCCAGAGGTCACAATGTTATGAAAGGTGAGCTATGCAGAGTGGTGTATACCCCTTCTCAGCAATAGTGTAGTCTCGAATGGACATTTTTAGCTTGTGTTCTTCACATCGCAGAAATATCTGCAAAAAGAAGTTATGTCAGGGGCAGAATTTAGCTGAGCAAGGGCTATCAAAGTAGCACCCTCCTCCTCCCCATCCCATTAATCGCCTCCACAGATACAAACAATTCATATCTGTTGTACAGGACATTTGGTTGAGCCGTTCATCCCAATAATGCCACCTGATAGGAGGTTTAATTTAGTTCAGAGGTGTTCAACAGGTGGCACCACAAGTGACGTATACAAGCCGAACAGGCTGGCTAGTTGTAAGTAAATACTGGCTGCTTGCAACGTTAAGGCCGCATTCCACTAGGCGAACTAGTTGGAAACTAGTTGCCAACCCGGGTTGGCAACCCAGGTTTCAAACTAGTTTCCAACTAGTTGCCAACGTTGGCAATTTGATACACATGTCGTGATAGATCTATCAGGTAGTGCTTTACGTATATGTTCAGTAGCAGTTATTCTGAGACTCAGATTATATACTGCTGTTCCGTACTATTTATATCTCGACGGCCTAAGCTTTTAGTGTTAGTGCCCCTGGCCCTGCTGCCTGGAACTCTCTCTCTCTCACTGTAAACTCTTCGGTACTTTTGCCCGTACTTTAAAGACGGAACTGTTTACAGTGAACACTTTACCTAGTCCCTGCCATCAGCGCATTAGAGGTTTTTATAAATTTACATTTGACATTGACATCTCGTGCCTCCAATTTGCTTGCGATATGGCGCTATATGAATGTGTGTTGATTGATTGACATTGTATTTGTCTGTGTTGTGTGTTCAGCTGTTGACGTTGGCGTCTGAGTTGTTCACCGATGATCACTGTTTGGTCGTACTCAGCGCGTTCTGCCGCGTCAACGACGATGACTCTCAATCAGATTTCAACGTTTGTCTGACTCGGATGACTGAGAAGGTTCGCAATTTGTAACGGTGAAAATGAAACGGGAAAATTAATATGGATAAATGCCATGCACCGTGCATGTAACTGGGTCATTTGGTCTTCTCTATGCCATATCACTACTGTGATCTGGAATGTGACCTGGTTTTATGGTAATGTGCAATGTAACTTGTTAAGCTTGTTTGATTTAAGTTGAGGCACATCGTAGTATCCCGTGTCGTATTTGCTTGTATCAGCGCAGTTCGTAGCTAGTTTTGATTTTTGGAGCAAGGTATATTTCTCGGCAAAGTCCTCCTACACGGAAAATTGGGATTGTAATTTTTTGACGCCATTATATCTGCAACTACATCTACAGTGCATTGAATGTGTGATTGTAGTCGCCGTTTGAAGCCAGTCAGTTGATTGCTTGCTGTGACAGATACTGGCAATGCAGCTGTGTTCCAGTGACGTGACACTAGTTGACAATGCTCGACGAAGGTTGTCAGACAAAGCCAGCCCACTACCTCCTCCGCCATCTGCAGTTAACAGCTATCTGCTGAACGTCGCCAGCGCGATATCCCTCTATCTTCAGTGTCTCTGACTGACTTGTGATCTCAGTGATCTTACATCGTCTACCAGGCTTTCACAGTGACTGGTCATCGACCTGCCTGCTGCACTTTGCAACACTGAACTGACAATACACACGTTTTGTCAACATCTTAAAACTGTTGCTGTCTCTGCTGTGAGGCCGCAACGTTTTGTGACTTTGACATTAGTGATATTAGTGATGTGCTGTTTACAAAATAATGTTCTTAGTCAGCTTTTTGATGGATTGAGCAGGGTTTAACGTCCCCGCCAACACAGTATAGGTTATACGGGCGACGGTTTTTACAGGTCAAAAGACCCAACCAACAGTATCAAAGTACTGAAGGAACAAATAGTAGAGTACACAATTAACAGAAAAAATACAATAAGCAGACATGAACACAAAACACAGCAAATCCCCAGTCTACAATAATATGGGGTGACTAGGGGAGGGCAGGGTTGCCAGGCCTGAACGGCGGTGGAGCTGCCGCTGCGGTACCGACATTCTTAGTTAGCTAGCTCTAGGGGCGTTTCTAGGCTGCAGCAGTATGGGGTGGCCAGCGGAGTGGCAACATCTGTATTGGGGAGGGGGCAAGAATTCCGGATGACGTAATGCATGATTGAGTGATGTAATTTTACACCAACTATGATATGCCACGGTGTGAATACAGCTATTATGAGCTATTATGTAACCTTGACCAATTTTATAGGGGGGAGGCAGACCTCTCACAGGGGGGAGAGGGCATGACCCCCTGGCCACCCCTTAGAACCGCCACTGGTTAGCTCATGCTAACTGGTTCCCATTACACTGTTAATCTATAGGCACCTAACTGTGAATGGTATCATTTTCAATTAGCGCATGGCACGTGTCGTTACATTTCGGTTCACAGTACACAACAGGAAACATTTATCAAACTTTTAATCCACAAAAATAAAATCTGATAAGCTGAAAATGCACTTGCACACTGAGATAATATAAAGTATACAACTGACACACAACTGCTACAAATATTCTGCCAAATTGATAAGACACAATGCAGGCGGAAAATCAGATTCAGAGGGGGCGTAGTCCCACTCCTTTGTAATTCCAACCTGTATAAATTGGAAAAATTATAGGCACAAGAATACTGTTACTGTATGGCTCTAAATATAATTTTAAAATGTTTTTGCAGGCAAGGCTCTGCTCCGGACCCCGCTGAAGGTGCTTACTGCTCTCCCATGCCACCTAGCTGGATTAAAGGGGTGGCAGGAAAAGAGAAGGGTTAGGACGAGAGGGGAAGGGAGGAATGAGAAAGAGAGATTGGAAGAGGTGTGAAAAGTTGCCCCCATTTCTCAAATTCCCAGATCTGCCATGCAGTAATTGTAGTGAATCCATTAATGTAGGCAGTAAAACCATGATCAAATAATTGGAATGTTCGATACAACAGATGGAATAACAACATCGGTGATACAGCAGTGTGTCTACAAAATTTGACTGTCTTTCTATAAATTCTGGAAATTCTTTTTCAGTGCATAAAAGCAGATGTCAATGTGAAACTATAAATAAGTAACAACATGATGCCACTTGTTATCTACCAATTTTTGGCGATGATCTCCTTGGAGTAGATCCGTGATGTTGGGATCTGCAGAGTGAACACCCTAGGCCAATCAGCAATGAAATTACCATGATACCTCAGCGTCATAGACAGATGGTTAACTTGCTGCAGCAGTACCACTGTCTGCATAGCATCGCGTGGTAAAAAGGACAAGGACAAGGCTAAGCTACGACCACAAGAAAATCCTGTGGATGGCAGCCTGCACGATCCCTAAACACATTACTGCTAGACTTGACTGAACGCTACCGAATATGGCACAGTAACCCACTAAGAAATCCATAGGGATTATAAAAATTTATGGGGCAGACTTACTGGGGGAGGGGTCTTCAGCTTGCAATCTAGCATGTGCTGTGATGTATTTGTTTCACATTCATTCACAAGATGGTAGCACACAAGGTCCATCCCAATCAATACCGGTGAGACTAACTAACTGGTCCTAAATATACATCACGACTGTATGCTGGTCTCGATGTAGCTGTGAACATAATTCAAGTAGTCAAGATGGTACTAGACACTACAACGAGCTGCAAGGCTGAAAGCTAAATGATGTCGGCTGGAACGACTGAATACAGTCAAGCAATACGCAGGCCAGCGATCGCCGACTCCAGCGACTAAACACAACACACAATGGGTCACTTTATCTTTCCGTAACACCAAAGTTTTACACCAAACAACCGGTTTAACACCTAATTAATTCAAAAACTAAAGTGATGCTAAGTTTTCGGTGTTACACCCGAGTTAACACCAAAAGTCCGCTGCATACTTCGAGGTGTAACACCAAACTTAAACTGAGCCCACGATAGATAACACCAAATCGGCATAATGCATTTAAATAGGCAAACGAACATAAACCTCTAGAGCTTATGTTCAGTGTAAAACCAAATCGACTTATTCTTGTGTACAGACGTAAACAAACATGGCGCTGGCATCCGCTGCAGTATTAGGCCTAATGAACTATGCTAATCGCCGACGGGCACCGAACTGCAGAAGAGTAGCGTGTCGCACGACGGAGAGTGACGTGACGTCATTGAGACTGCTGGCGAATGACATACAACGTTTAGCCGTCGAGTACAGAGACTGGAGGTTGGCTAAACAGCAGGTGCAGATGAAGTTTGGTTTAAAACCTAGGTTTTACACCAAACATAATCCGAG
>Ga0056114_1001279_pt1 | contig 11180 bp, 10 predicted proteins | sample WorMetHERISLAND1_FD_77005 | JGI IMG/M metagenome (GOLD analysis project Ga0056114, IMG submission 77005) | Marine gutless worms symbiont microbial communities from Max Planck institute for Marine Microbiology, Germany - Olavius loisae HERON... ...
GTACGTACGCAGTGAGACCGATGAATCAGCAGCCACTTACCAAGTAAAAATTTAAATGACGGGATTAACGTGTCGTCTGTAGGTGAACCTGATGTACACGGAGTTGTTTAACCACAGCGTCAACATCAGTGAAACGACGTTTGTCGACAACGACAACTTCGAGTTCCGCGTCGACGGATTCTACTGCAACTCAACGATCACGTTGAACCGTTTCGCGCGCAACCGCTGCCGTGTCGGCTGCGTCACGTTCGCCGGCACCGCCAAGGACCTGGAACTGACGGACAACGAGTTTGTGGAAAACGCCGGCCGCTATATTGTCGAGTTCAATATGAACAGTCACACGCCGTTCACGCAGTGGGTCGAGTCGCGCGTCGAGCACAACATTGTGAAGAGGAACGCCCGTCCAGCGGACGTCCAGCGTCGCACGGCCACCAGTCAGCCGACAACCTACGCCGTAGGGATACGTGGCGTCCAGAACGTGACCATCAACCGCAACCTGTTCGTTAATCCAGACATGGACTTCGAACTGCTCGGCGGCCAGGCGTCGTCGCTGCTTGAAAACTATCTGGACGCGACGGAGAACTGGTGGGGTTACGTCGACCAGTCGACGATCATGGAGCGCATCTTCGACTTCGACGACTGGAACAGTTTCGCGATGGTCGAGTACTGTCCGTATCTGACGTCCGACTCGTTTCGCGCACCTGCGCCGTTCTGTCGCCGACAGACGCCGATTCTCGACCTCAGCGAACCGTTCGGCGGCCGACTTACGGAGAACCTGCGTCTACCTCGCCGCGCAGAACCGTACGTGATACGGAGCGATCTGACAGTTATGAACCACGTGTCGCTGACGATCGACGCCGGAGCCGAGCTGCAGTTCTATCCGAGTGTTGGTATCCTTGTCCTCGGTTCGCTCGTGGTCGCCGGTACTCCGCTAAACCGCGTCCGCTTCAGTCCGATCGACTCGTCGCAGTACCGGACGAACCGCGGACGTCGATCGGTCGTCCCCGTCCAGTCCATAGACCGCATTCACCATCCGGACGTCGACGCCCGGCATGGATACGAGATCCGGTTCGTCGGCGGCCCGAACGACGACGAAGGGTTCATGGAGATCTACAACAAGACGGAGAGACGCTGGGCAATCATTTGTGACTCGAGTTTCAATGAGCGGACCGCTGAGGTGGCGTGTCGGACGGCAGGCCGCGAGTCAAGCAACGCCATTGTACGCCGCAGTCCCTACTATGACCATTTTGTTCTCGGATATCCGCTGATGCACGAACAGGTAACGATTTGGTCGATTTTCGATTCATTACAAATCATTTTTATGCGATAATGATGCTCATCTGGTTGTTATGTATCCGCGATGGTACCTGGTATTAGGTGCCACTACATCCGTGGCGCTGCTGCCGCCTGTCTATCAATAGATGGTTGGCAACCGACCTGCGCGGACAACAAGGTGTCCGTTTGTGGACGCTGATCCACAGGTATTGTTTGATCCGTGGATTTTGACGGATTTTCAGTTTCGGACGCTGAAGCCTCCACCTACAGCAGTAAATTTACTGCTAGGGATGGAGATTTTTCGTCTTGGCCCATCAGGGCGATATACTTTTATCACAGTCCTCGTGTGCTTACCTTAAATTGAACGAAACTGGTTTAAGTAAAGGTAGTGGCAGACTGCAATGTGTGAAATCCATATAGATATTCATTTTTACCAAATTGTACTTCAGTTGATTTACGATATGATGATTGAATGAAATGTTCAGGTGATTGAGTGGTTCTGGCGCGAGACCCTCATCTGTGACGGATTGGAGTCGGCGCTTGACCGGTGTCGCTACAAGCTCAACTACGCGCTGCCGGACTGTATGATTGAGCGCGGCTACGTCTACGTGCGTTGTGGACCTCGCAACCTGCCCACGCAGTACGAGTACTGGGGTAACATCCGTATCTCGTACCCCCACTACGAGCTCGGCCACTTCACGGCTGGTTACTCGTCGCTGAGCAACCTCGACATCTATGGAGCTGGCATCCTCCATGAGGACAAGGCAAGTTTGCTGAACGGCTGTTTAGGCCCTAAGAGCGGTAATAGGTATGGTCTTGATTGTCCGTCCGTCTATCTATCATGTTAAATGTGATAAAGATTTTTCTTCCGAGCATATTTCTTCCTGTGGTGTTCTTCAAGGCTCTGTTCTCGGTCCTCTACTTTTTATCATGTATACTACCTCACTCAGCACTCTCATCTCCTCACTTTCTCTTTACCATCACCTTTACGCAGATGATACTCAACTTTTTCTCGTTCCATCCTGGCAACTTTGACTCAAGTATCGCCCACCTCCATACTGCTCTGAAACACATCTCCTCCTGGATGTCTGCAAATCTTCTTACTCTTAACTCTCCCAAGCCTGAATTTCTCATTATTGGTCTTAAACAGCAACTTTCTAAAATACACAACTCTTAACTCAATACCACTCATTCTGCACGCAACCTTGGTTTTATCTTTGATGAAAATCTTACTTTCTCTGATCAAATCTCATCACTTTCTAAGTCCTGCTATTCTCATATTCGTGAGCTCCACTGCATCCGTGACACTGATCTTGTCTTCATACTTGTCTATTGACAGTTGATGCATGTAGCTCTATATCAGATAGCACATTTTACTAAAAGAATCCTAAAGACTCTACGAATTTTAGACGTTTTTGAAACAATCGATCTCGACACTTTTTGGTGATATGTGATGATACCGGTAGGTGGCGGCGGTACAGTATATCTACCGAGTGTCTGACTCGGAGTCGGTGCGCGTTCATCACTGCGCCAGTCACGGCTACGACTACGTAGCTCCTCGGGACCAGTTCAACCTCCAACACGGCTCCATCGACAACAACAACGGCTACGCGGTTGGCGTTCTGGTGTTGAACGGTGAGTCGTCCGACCAGCCGCAGTCGCAGTTCGTTCCGCTGTCCATCAACAAGGCGCCGTACAACGTCTACGGTCTGCTGAGGATGTGCACCGTTCAGACTCTGGTCAACGTGCGAGACAGGGCGCTGCTGTACCACAAGTACACGTTCGAGACGATCGACTGTATCAAGGTGGTGCGTAGCAGTGAACCGCACAGACAGATCGCTCTGCGCTTCCTTCAGGTCCACGTCTACAACGACACGTTCTACAAGTCAGTCGACCACGTCTCAGTCCAGTTACAACTGTCGCGGTGTTGAACAGCTTAATCTTTGACGCCCACTGTTGCCATATGGATGCAGCTATAAAGCATCCTGTGTCAGACCCGGTTAACTTAAGCCGTCATTTGTAATTTTTGACATCCGGGCACTCTGACGCTCAGCGGCTTAACCCGGTCTGGCACAGGATGCTTTTAGGTGTACCCATCCAATATGGCAGCAGTGAGCGTCAAGGGGTTAATTTTTATCCTGGTTATTGTAGTCTGCTTCGTGCATCAACAGAAATTGAGTAACCGAGATTGTGCTCTTCCAAAACAATAATTACTCTCGCTGCGCGCTGGTATAGAGCGAGCATTCCCATTCAAGCGTTAAACGTTAAAACTAATCGCCGTACTGAAAACGTAAATTTTATGATGTACTTTTAAACGAATCGCACAATTCTCTAAACTGTTTACTGGCCAGAAGTCTGCATGGCTTTAACCATGACGATGAAGTTAGAGAAATGTTTTTGTCAGCGAGAACTTTATAATAGCTAGCTTATTTGAAGGGAAATTAAAAGTGATAACAATATTGTTCGCTAACATATAACAGTGGTGGAATGGGTGGAATGTTAGGAATGCGATCGAGATGTACAACGGTGAATATTTCGACGCTCGTCAGTTGATCGGAGAGATAACAGTGAACAGTACGTTACGTCAGCGACGAAGACGCTACGCGACTTCAAGCCAATATGACACGATGGGTATCCGCGTCACTGGATCGCCAGCCTTCGGCGACTTCGGCTTCATCGCCGAAATCGTGACTTTGCCACAGTCGCCAAGTGGTCGGCCGGATTTCGGTAATATTCAGTGGAACGAAATACAGCTGTCAGCGTGTTATAGACTCAGATGTAATGCCTTTCTGCCTGCGTGGAAAATATTTTGCATAGGCCTGTGTAGTCTGACAACAATACAAAATTAGAAGTAAACAAAGAGAAAATTATTAACAAAACGACAAAAAATTAAACCGGTGAGTATAAGACAAAACATCACGTTTAACGTCAGCTCAGCGTGCCATCCTTTCGGGGTCAGTTAATGAGTACCAGTGAAAGCCGGGGAGTAAACGGGCACACCACGCGATGCACTAGCACCGTATCTGCGGTCTTGCAGCTTCGGCTGGTGTCCTATGCTGAGGGTTACAGAAACGGAGAGCAGCGCCGCCGTATTCACCCATGAGGCTCGGGAAGGACTTTGTTTACGCAGTGATTGTGCAAAATGTATGTATTCTACCTGAGTACCAGCTTGTAGGTTGGCGTGTTGTGTTGTTTTGATTGACAGGTCCAGGCAGAGAACAGCGCATCTCGCACATGTCGATGACGCGAAACGACGGCGGCGGCTTCATGTACCGTAACGTCGGCGACAACAATCCACGAGTGGTGTTCGAGTCGAACAGCATCGAACAGTGCGGCATTGGAACACTCAACATCACATCGCCGTCGACGATCGACGTCTTCATCCAGAACTCGCGCATGCTGACGATCGCCAACAACTTCGTGGCGCACAACGCCGGCGGCGGAATCCGCGTCAACACAACGACCAAGGACAACGAGGTAGCACTGTACGCCAACATCACCAACAACGTTATCATCTACAACACGCACGGAGAGGCTCTTCAGCTCGAAGGCAAGTCCTGCTTCTGTACAGGATTACTGTGAGCTTAGACGATGACTCCATGGTTGCTCTATGGCTACAGAGTTGGTAGATGAACGGGTGAATCATGAATTTATGATTCTATGCTTGAACGAGATTGAGTCGTGTTTGATAAACAGACTAATAGCTGTTACATGCTGCTGTTATGATAAATAACAACGTTCAGAAAAAGTCAGTGTAACATGTAGCATTTTTAATAACATTTTTTATTTATGGAGAAACATCGCCATCTAAATGTCCAGTGTTTGCGCGTGTATATACCCAGTATGACTGAAACTTTCATGTACCAGTTGTACCTGTCATAACTATTTCCAGTAACAAATGCAGAACTTTGACATAGATTTCAATGTCACATTCCAGTTTGGGAGTTCTGTTGTTGTATTTCTTGCTAATAGCCTGCATCAGTCACATATGCTAAAATTTCTGCTGCAGATACTATGGCGTAGACAACAATATATAGGCCTACAAGCAGTTCTAGGGAGCTCATTTCACATGCAAAGTTTTGCATTTAAATGGCATTTTTGGGCTTTGATATTGCCGGGACACACATAGTGATGATTTAGCTCTGAATAATGTATCTGATGTAAGTTGGTGATAATTTACGTGAGACAACGTGCTTGTGTTCAGGTCATCAGTATCAAGGTTTTGATGTTCGTTACAACTACATTGCATACAACGACGCTGAATATCGCAACATCATTTCTGCTTTTGGCATACAGCTTAATTTCACGACAAACATTGTCTTTGCCAATCGGGCACAGTGCATCCTCAATGCGTCGGTTCTAGAGAAGGTGATTTTTTTCTGTTTCAGACTTATTTTTCTTTCAAATAATTTAGTGTTGTGTGATTTTTCTGTAGTCTTCTGTTCTGCATGCTCATGTCTTGTGCATGAGGGAACTTTTTATGTAAAAATAAGTCTTAGAATCTTTTTGACTGTCTATTTCAGACTTTTGTTAGTTTAATTTTTTGCTGTCATGCATTTATTCGAAATATGATTTTTCAGTGATTTGATCTGTGACAGTAATTGGATTGATCAGTTCTTTCTGCATAAATCTATTTGAATGTAAGAGATTTTGTGTTGTTTTTTTTGTTGAAATTATATTCAAATGTTTAACTGTTTTCACGCTGTCAGATATCCATCAACCATCGATACGTGTCCAATGCAATCTATGACAATTTGGCATTTGCCATCAATCAAAGCACGATTTTCCTGAAGTCTGCCAAGTTTGACTTCCACAGCAATTTTCTGGTCAATCCGTACAATCTCTACGAAATGGTTACATTCAATCGAACCAAGTAAGTTCTCTGATTTTTATGTCAGTGAGCGATGCTTTGTTTTACAGCTTTACATTGCTTGTGTACTCAGAATTGTCCTGTGTGACTCTTCAGCTACAAGTAAGTGCGTTTCGTGAGTGCAGGTCGGATGAGTAAGATTTAATGTCCCACTCGATACGTTACAGGTCATTTTGGAGACAGTATTGCAAGGGTATAGGAAACAAATGCAAGTTTGGGATTTTTAAGAAAATGTAAAAGTTTATATATTTAGGCCTACTCATATATGATAATTTCCATAGAAAAAAAACGGAAAACATTGTGAAACATTGCACACACGAAAGCCTAAAGTAAAATTGCATTATGATGTTTGAGAAATTACCAGCAGATATGTAGCAGGTTTGTGATGTTTCAAGTCTTGTAGCTTACCTTGTATCTTACCTTGTGCGGCCTCACAAGAGAACCAATCATCCCGTGGGCCAAGGGCTTAGCGGATTAGCCCATGAAAAAGCCCACCTTGATCTAAACTACTGTGATGAAAGTATTAGTGAAATGCTGATATTTGTGCATGTGGTTTGTCTGCAGATATCCTGATGGAACGTATCCATCAGTTCAGGCTCGCAACAATTGGTGGGGCAGAAATCACGTGTCGTTTGTAGCTGGGCGTATCTGGGAACGACGCGACGATGATAATCTGATTCGTGTTGAGTACCAGCCTTTCCTTCGCGACAACACTTCCGTTTTGCACGGTCCGATTCTCTTCTAGTTCAGTTTTTAATTAATTCCCAAAATGTCGCTTTACTTGTTAATCAGTTCTTGTTCTCACAGAAAATCATTGTAGTTTTTGTCTTATTTTGAATGACTGCACTCTTAAACATTTTAGCTTTTATTTTTGTCATGATAATAACTCCATGGCAAATGTTTTGTGCCACTGCCAGGGAATTAATTTATACTGCAGGAATGCATGTAACAAACATAACATCATGTTGTCATAAGTAAATTTATGTTATTAGTTTTGGGTGATCACCATATGGTAAGAACTTTACTTGAGACATTACGTAGAGTTGAGGGTGATGATATGATATTTTGTAGGCAAGTGTTTTCCAGGATGGCATGAGTTTGACAACAAATGTTACTGGTATTTTGGAGGAGTCATCAAGTACGCCGAAGCAGAAACCATGTGCAAGGTTAATTCTGTACAGTCAATTTGCGTTTTAGTAAACTGAACAGAGACACACATTTGAACTACTGTAAGGCTGTTTGAAGTATTTGTTTGGAAAATTTCTTCAGCAAGCATCACCAGCATGGAATACTACATAACTTACGGCGCTTAGTAACATAAAAAAAATAAATAAAAAAGAACTGATTTCCAAAATATCTGCAATTATTAATAAACTGTATTGTAATTTACTACATGCTATTGTGTCAGGGCTGAGCGTCAGAGTGCCCGGATATCAAAAATTACAAATGACGTCTTAACCCGGTGTGGCACAGGATGCTTTATAGCTGTACCCATATGGCAATAGTGGGCGTCAAAGGGTTAAACTATCGTAAACGTACTGTATTGTAATGGCAGAGAAATTGACAAGAAGTGATTGGGTCTGGTGTGCTTGGTAGGTATTCCGCGGTCGGCTGGCGTGGGCACGTGACCCTAAAGGTCGCGAGCGCAACCTCGGCGAGTTGGTGTCACAGTTTCAGTTCAACTACGACGTGGAATGGCGGACTTGGATCTACAGTGATCGCGTGGATGATGACAGTGAACAGTGCACAGTGCTACAGGATTACAAGGTCGAACTTGCCAACTGCGGCCTCTTACTACCGTTCATCTGTGAGCGAGGTACGCCGCGCGCTGTTTGATGTACGAGTAAATCTGTTGTCAAAACTGTTCCAACGACAAAAGTGAACAAACGCTTTTAACGTTATTTATGCACAATTTGAGTTCGAGTTTCCGACACGTTCACCTGCGAAAAGAACTTGTCCGCGAATGTCTCTAGCTTGCTGACGCCACTAATGTTTAGTTCAGTCTGTCACATGTGACCAGAATAATAATAGCACAAAGAACAAACTAAAACAAAAAAGCTGATGATCAGGAAGTCCGGTCCGAGTCAGTTCCGTGAAAGTCAATCCTGTTTCCATGTGGTTCTCAGTGGAATGGGTTGAGAGACATTGAGTCACTGACACTGAGTTTTATTTCACACTTGCATCTGCATAGCCAATTAACTGTAAAATAAATAAAAAATATATACAAAAAGAAATGCTGAGTTAGGTCATCTAATATATCAATCTTCTACCTCAGAGCTCAAAAGTTAATATTCGCTTGAGCGTTATTGATCTGTAAGTTTGCCATCACTGTCACCGTTGTCAAGTAATTGCAATAAAATGGGCTATCATTGCCAATCTATTTTTCTGTAGCTGTTATTGTTGGGCCAAGTCGAGGTGATAACTTCTGAATCCGGTTTAATGGTGCAGGTGTTAATTGTCATCCACCCAGCAGCGTAAAAACAGAAGGGATGCTAAATTAGAAAATAAAACAACGTGAAAACCGATTTATTCGGCTGGTATTTTTGTGTCATCGCGTATGGTATCGGCTGAGCCGTTTCAGCTGCTGTGTATGTGATGTGATGTTGTAATTGTCAGATCCGTACATCGAGACAAAGATGGACTGGTTGACAGTCATCGTCATCTGCTCGATCGTCGGCGCCATCTTTGTTTTCTTCATCTTGCCTCTGACGCTGTTCGCCTGCTTCAAGTCGCGTCAGCGGCGCGTTGAGAAGGGTCAGCGGCGTGAGATTCTGGCGCAGAGTCTTCGAGCGAGTCGTGAGTCGCTGGCGTCGACGCGCGGCGGCCGCGCACTGCGAGCCAGCCGCGAGTCACTCGACTCGCTGGGAGGCGCCGGCATCGAGCCGTCCAAACGCCGGCGACCACCGCTAGGCGCGACGACGTTCGACGAAGACACGACGTTCTCGGACAGCGCCAACAAGTCCAAGTACGACTACTTCCAGTCGCCGCAGACGTCGGTCGACTACGCGTCGACGCGGTGGGACGGAGAGTCGTCGTACAACTACGATGATAGTGAAGCGGGCGTAGGTCTGCCACTCTGTGAGAACGAGATCGCTACGATGCCGGCCGAGTCGAGGTATCGACCTGCCGCCGCCGCTGCCGCCTACCCGCCGTCTTACCGCGAGCGACCGGACACTGGCGGCTACGTGGACGACGACGCGAGCGTGACACAAAGCTTGATGGGCTCCAACTTCCGTCGACATAAGAGACCGCGGCCGGCACCTAGCTATGACTCGCCGTCACTGGGAGCTGTCGACGAGGCCGAGTCGGTGGCCGGCGAAGGCAGTCGACGTACGAGTGACACGAGCAGTGTGGTAACGAGCGAAGGACGATCACGACCACCGAGACCAAGACTTCGCTGAACAGATCTACTCACTCCACTGCCTTGTCGTGGTTTAATGTCACCATTCATTGACGCCTTAACAGCCGGCTGGGCCACTGCGTCTCGATGTGACTGTGTCGGAACGGATGAGGCAAGGGAAGCACCGCGAGAAAATGTTGCGAGTCGTCCCTGAACATGGCACTGTTACGTTTCACGTGAAACGCATTGTGACGATTGAGGTGAAAAATCAGTAGCATTTTTTAATTTTTAACTTTGAAAAGTTAGTGTAGCGTCCACGGCTGGTGATAATGGAAGTCGCTGTACAATTCACGTTGAAAACATTATGGAAATTGGTCCACAACTGTCGAAGTTATGGTAAAACGTCAAGTTCTTGTTTTTTAAAATACAGTGTATATGTCGCTGTAGACTGAAAACAGTCGCGATGAAGACCAAAACAAAGGAAGCAGGTATAAGAGGAACTGGCAACGACGTTAGAGGTCGTTGGCGATGCCGTGCTTATTTACTTACTTACTTACTTAATTGTGCTTGACGTACGTTTTTAAGTATGTGAACAAGACAGTGTCTGTTGTAGACTGAATCTGACACACATTTTTGATAACATTAATCAGTCACGTGACGTATGTTTTCCGGTGATCAGACGCCGAAATAATCGGCTTTGTGGACGTTGTCTTACATGATCTTTCGATAGTAGTTCATAGTTAACTGTAATTGTCGATTGTATTGTCCAGTGGTTTTTGACTGCCTGAAAGTCACTGTTTTTGATTTGTCTTTTTAGATTGTGCCTGTTGATTGGTTTTTGTGGGGACTTTTAAAGTGTCAGATGCATATATTAAATGTCTGTAAACTGTTTTGTAACACATTGTTACGGCTATTTTACAAGTAAAATAATGTGTTTTATACTTAAAACGGTGTTTTTTGTTACAAGCGTCATGGAAAAACATACTGCTTTGTTTGATTTTCTTGCATTATATTCTGTTTATGATTAACAAAAGTTGTGCTGTGCCCAGTTCTATCTTTCAGATATCATTAAAAAATAGCTTTTACACTTGTCTCACAGTGGGTCGTCCAGATAATAATATTGGAATTTCATTGGGAAAACACGATGTACATTTAAATTGAGCTGTATATCACTGTCGAACGTTGGAGTCATTTCTCATTTCATTCATAGTGATACACGTTGTAAATTACTGTGTTCAAACAATGGACAGAAGACAAACAAAAATACCGCACATCACTAGTGAAGGGTTTGATTTATTAGCTGCGCCGATGACGGTAAGAGCGATCGGTTGATTCTGTTTGTCCGCTCCTGGAGTGGCGTGAGTTAGCATTGTGTCAGTGCAGGTCTGGCTTCATTTTTCAGTTTTTATGTATTACATATAAAAAATCATAGGTTATCCTATCATTTGCGTTAATTCAACACAAGTTACATTTCGGTAATTTAGCAGTTCAACCATTTACATAAAGACCCGTGCCCCCTTGTCTGTATCAGAGTAGTCCCAACTCCCAAGCCGTTTTGTGGCCTAATGGCGTGTGTCAGGACCAGAGTGGTTGGTCCGTCGTAGATAGGTGCGTAGAGATCAGTGAGCGTTTTTGTATGATTTTATTTTATTTACACACTATTTACAACGATGTATTCAACGGAAAGTATGGTCA
>Ga0056114_1001280_pt1 | contig 11178 bp, 8 predicted proteins | sample WorMetHERISLAND1_FD_77005 | JGI IMG/M metagenome (GOLD analysis project Ga0056114, IMG submission 77005) | Marine gutless worms symbiont microbial communities from Max Planck institute for Marine Microbiology, Germany - Olavius loisae HERON... ...
TCATATTACTCATAGCCTAGTCTCAGTTGAGCTGTCACGAACCACGTTCCCACTTTGTCTGTAAGGCGCCCTTGTAATGTCTACTGACATGTTACGGCGCCTTACAAATTGTCGTTTATTATTTTTATTTTACTGTTTGATGATAAACAACGGGCTAGAAACAGGATTTATTACAGATTCTAATATGCCAGAACAGTTCTGGAAAAGTTCCTATCATAGGTTCTAAAAGTCTAGCACCAGCAACAGGTTAAGTTCAACAATGTAAGTTTTAAAAAACATTAAGTGATACACAGTTACCATTTGTTGCCTTTCATGCACTGTAGCACCAAATCCTGCAATCACGCACATACAATCGGTGTTAGTTAGTTAGTTATAAATTAACTAACAAATGCCCAGTGTCGATCTCTAATGGATGCTGGGGGTCCAATGCCCACCTTTTAAACTGATCACAACAGCTGATGACCATGGGCGGACTTATGCCGCATAACACTGTGTCAATGTGAAAGGATTAGGGCTGCAGATTTTAACGATTAATTTGACGATTAATTGTTAAAAAATTTTAACGATTAAAATTTTTGACAACGATTAATCGCGGCCACCCTTTTCTTACTTATTTATTACGCATGGGTTAACCGTAGAAGTATTAAAATTTATATTACACTCCTATGGGGCTCAAAATGTAAACAAAACTAAGTAAACAAAATGGCGTCCGATGTGGATTGTAAACAAAATGAAGCTACGTGCAGTAAAAAACATAACCCTAAGTACAAACACAGTTACACAAAGCATTGGACATATTTTAATTTTTTTATTTTCCACGACACAAGGCCCATAACACGCTACAAAATTAACTATTAATTAATCGTTAATTATTACAAAGTTAACTATTAAATGTTTTTTAATCGTTGAAAGCCCTAGAAAGGATAACTGCTGAAGACGCCTCAATGGGTATTTAGAATGAAAATCACATTGCTGTTCACCATTGTGCTCATCAGTCTCTGACGCTGTTTTCTGCCATGCAATGTGAACATTCTGCCGACAGTTACCAAGTCTCCATCCCACGCTATCGGCTCAGTAACTACAGCCATCGGACCTATTACGTTGCTAGCCCGACTGTCTGGAACTCTCTGCCTGATGACATGCGCGATCCCAAACTTGCAGCTGGTAATTTTAGACAATCATTGAAGACATCTTATTTTCACTTTACTAGTATGTTCAGCGCGTGTGAGGGGGTAGATTATTACTGGCACCGCACGCAGCACAATTAGGCTATACAGTGCCATTCACGTTGGTTCATGCTGGAAAGTACAGACAGAAGACAAATTAAAAATACAGAAACTACAGAAACTAAACACAACCCAGAAAAAGCAAACAACACAAAATACAGCTGAACAAAACTAGCCTGGTTTAGTCGCCTCATACGACACTCGGCCAGGAAATGAAGTGAGCTTATTCTACAATGCTCCCGAGCCCACAGGTTGTTCAGCACATTAAAGGCTGGTTACAAGAGTGTGTTTATATAAATTCACATGTGACGTTAATGATACCTGAAGCATCTTGTTCTGTTGTCGCCAGATCTCACGTTTCTGCAAGTACTGCTGCACAAATGTCATCGTCTCCGAGCTGTTGCCGAGATACGTACGAACATACTGCGCCACCTAAACACATCCACGTTGTGCCAGAGATTCCACAATTCCAGACAAGCCAACTTTTGAAAAAGAAAAAGACGCTTCAGTCCGAGGTGCTGACAGCAGGGGAATGGGGAGGGGTGTCCACTTACCAGCCAACAAGGCAGTCTGGGGGACTATTGTAAGCTCCCCAGCAGGGTTCGGGTGGAGCCCCAACTGACCACATTTTGGAGCATTTTCAGATTGAAAGAGTCCATTTGGTGACAAAAATGTGCCGGTTTTGACAATTCTTCGAAAGCGGATTTCATGAATCCCGCGTAGGATGGCCTGGAAAGCGGAAGAATTCTGCAAAAAGCAGGATGGGTGGCATGACCCGTGCTACTCAGGATGCCACATTACCGGTCAGTACTTTTTTGTGGTCGGAAAAGACGGTCAGCTGAGAATATTCCCCGGTGCCTGACTGAAACTTTTAACATCTGGGTTAAGGTCATACTGCCACGCATCACTTATCATCTACAGACTGTGTACCAAGTTTCATAAAGTACCCGTGGTTCGGACAAGTGAACAAAAAGGCGGGTATAATGAGTTTTCTCGCCTCGACGTCTACTTTTACTGCTATTTTCGTATAAATCTACACATTATCTGGCAGATACGGAACAAAATGTCAGTGGCTGTATATTTCTAAACACAGTGTAAATGAACTAAGTTGCGTACTTTGCAAATTGGCAACGAATTAAAATCAAAAGTCAACACTGAACATACGTCGACGGGAGAGTCCACTTCGGCGAGATGTCGTAGGAATGTTGGAACTACAACGTTTAAAACAGTATTTACCTAACTTTTACATTCACGCACTAAATAATAAGAAACATATTAGGTGTATACAAAAGCAGATTATCATCACATTCATTCAGCTGGCTGGCAAGATCAATCTGCCCTGTTAAGAATAAATCGTCTAAAGATATCTCAGGTCTGCATGGAGGCCTAGCAACCTCAACTTTATGCCTACATCCAAAGTTTGACGACTGCTGAACTGAGTTTTATTTCACACTTGCGGCCGAGTAGCCGAATAGCTGAATAACAATTTAAAAATACAATAAGAAACAAGTAGTTCTGCGATGGATTTCCACTAAGAACTTATCACCGCTTTAACTTTTAAATTTTAAGTGCAAATAAAGAGTGACAACTAATTATTTTATCTCTGAGATCTACGAACCAACAGGAATATGCATTGAATGGAGTAACACATCAATAATAATTGAATCACACGACACATAATACAAAAACTTAACTTACAGAGCTAATTGGTAATTATTGAGAGCAAAATGTACAAATGATTCCAATTTTTTGGTTCGTGAGACTGGGCGAAGGAGAGATGTGAAAGAACGTAGTCTGGTCACGTGTCGCGGGGAGGTGGAAGAAGGTGATGGAGACAGGAATCCGGCTTGCAAATATATCGGAAAAAAAGGATCGCAAAAGTTTACTCGAATGCTAGACAATAATGCGGATAACGAGGCATGAACTGTGTACCATTAATATTGGTGTGTAGCGACTTAACGGTCGCATCACACCAGCGGGCAAACTCTTCCTTATAGGCAGCGACGTGAACCAGCTTCTGTAAGCCCTTCACAGACATACCAACACACATACATACAAACGTATCTTGGTCATTATAAAAATGTGCTAAAATCTGACAAAAACATTGCAGAAAGGCAACAACTCGGAAATCTTGCTCGCTTTTAGGCACGCAGGTGAACAAACTGAGAAGCAAAAGCCCCATTCTCTGTTACTGCACAATATGTAAGCGTAAGCCACAACGGCGATACAATAACATTAATCCGACACCTAGTAATGTTTGGTTTTAAATATTATCACTTATATAATGAACATTAGAAGAAAAAGACAAACAAAGGAAGTGTTGAACGTGACACTCCTGATACAAAGTTTTGTGAAAAAGTGATATTTGCTGTTTTAGAACTACGAATCTTGCACTTAGTAAATTTTAAACAGGCTAATCTCGTTCTTATTAAAGTGTACAGAAATACAATAAATTATATAAATGTAGAAAATGATTTTACCTCGTCCTTGAGTAACTTGGCAGCGGAGTGCTGTGACGCCGGAGCCGTTCGCTGTGTCATGGCGTTCATGCTACCGCTGCAACAGTTAGACAATAAATATTAAATACTGTAACAGTTTAATACCAGAACGGATGAAAAAGATGCCAAGAAGATCTTAACAGCTTCACCCTTGGAGAACTGGAGGAGACCACCAAGACACCCTCGTACTAAGTGGATGAAGACTATCCAGCAGGACCTGAAATCCAATAACTTCTCTCTGAGATTGAGCAATGTTTAACGTCCCCGCCAACACAGTATAGGTTATATGGGAGCCAGTTTTTACAGGTCAAAAGACCCAACCAACAGTATCAAAGTACTGAAGGTACATATAGTAGACAGACAAATCAAACATAAAATAATCAGACATGAACTCAAAACACAGAGCAAGTCCCCTAGTCTACAGTAATATGGAGTGAATAGGGGACAGCTCCCACAGAGGGCAGGGTTGCTAGGCCTGAACGGCGGTGGGGCTTCCGCTGCGGACCACCCTAAATGAAGCAATTGACGTGGCTTAGAATCGTCAACTTTGGAGACCGATGTCTACGTTGAGCGAGCCAAAATGCAGCATTTTTCTAAATCAAATATGTCAAAAACGTTGCAAGACAGCCATAGTTACGATTGAACATAAATAGCAAGTCATATACGACCTAGCGAATGGTGTATTTCCAATGACCTTGAACGACCACTAACCCATGTCTCAAGGTCACAGCAATGTCCAATGGCAGACAATATAATTAGATACTTGACCTTGGCAATAGCTGAACCTCTTGTTAATAATTTACGTGTCCAGTATCCATACCACATCTCTAAATATTTAACCCTTTGACACACAATGTTGCCATTTTGGTAAAGCTATAAAGCATCCTGTGCCAGACCGGGTTAAGCAGTCATTTGTAACTTTTGACATCTGGGCACTCTGGCTCCGAGCGTCAGATTGCCAAATTACAAATGACTGCTTAACCCGGTATGGCACAGGATGCTTTATAGCTTTACCCATATGGCAACAGTGGGCGTCAAAGGGTTAACTGATTGACACAATACGACAGATCACAACAAAGACAAGCAAGACTGACTTCCCAGCCACTTTGACCGCGGCTCCGAGATCTTCCCACGATGCCGATTCAGCCGCCGTCTTAGAATGAGGCGCGGGAAAACCCGCGGACGACGGCAGATTCTGCCACTGCTGTTGAGGTAGAGATGTAACTTTGCCGGACGCGGCATCCTGCTCACAGGAAATAACAATAAAAGAAAAATAATAGAACATAGGGGTGGCTATTATGACAACAAAGCAAGGATACCAAACCAAACACAATTTCTACTGAGTATCTGAAAACCTCAACCTGCAACTAGCCCCTGAAATATTTGAAATTTACACAATAATAATTACAACAACTTGAAATGCCATCGTTAAAATTTTAATTCCGCACATGTTCTATGATCTGCTGTTTGGTGACCGCATTTAAGCAGGTTACTTACCCCACGTTAACATATATATAATAACTCACTACCTCTAGCCCAAAGCCAGACGCCAACATACACCACAAGACAACGGAGATGTATAAAATCACATCTACAAAATACAAAACTCAAAATTTAACGTTAGTAGAACGAGCGAGTAGATTCTAACCACAACATTAGCACAACTGGGCTATACAGTACCATTCACGTTGGCAAATACAGGACAGAAGACAAATTAAATATACAGACAATACACAATCTAAACACAACCCAGAGAAAGCAAACAACGTAAAACACAGCAAAACAAAACTGCTTTGGTTTAGTCGGTTCTTACAACACTCGGCCAGGAAATGAGGTGAGCTTATTCTACAACACTCCTAAGCCCACATGGACCTTAACCCTTTGACATCCACTGTGGCCACATGGGTACAGCTATAAAGCATCCTGTGCCAGACCGGGTTAAGCAGTCATTTGTAATTTTTGACATCCGGGCACTCTGACGCTGAGGGCTGAGCGTCAGAGTGCCCGGATGTCAAAAATTACAAATGACGGCTTAACCCGGTCTAGCACAGGATGCATTATAGCTGTACCCATATGGCAACAGTGGGCGTCAAGGGGTTAATGTCAGCAGAACTAGCTAACTGTTACCTTCGGCGGCAGCCAGTACTGTCCCAGAGACGCTGCTGCCTGGTGACTGTCGGTGGGTTGAACTAAATCACGCCGTGTTTGATCTACGCTGCCGCTAACACCATTCGCCGTCGACAATGCCAGCTACAACAATCATATCGGATTTAAAATATACTAGTTGAACGATTAGATTAGATGATTAGACAGACCGTTCCGACGAAGGCTACAGTTGAAGCCGAAACGTCAACAATAATCAATAAAAATGTTGTTGTTTTAAAGAATTTCATTTTGAATTAGTTTATCGTTCAACCTAGGAGTATGTTTAAAGACAATGAGACTCATTAGAAAGAACGGTAGTTAACGTCTACGTTCAACAGACTGAAGCACAGACCTGAAGAGCCTGTTGGTCCGAAAGACGCAACATCTCCAGATGCTGACGACGTAATTCGTCTGAACGCTCCTACAACCATCCAATCAGCCCAGTTAATAGTCACGGCCCAACGTCAGGCCAGAGCAAAGCAAAATGCACAAACGACCTGTTAATTAGAGTTTTAGCTGTGATGTTAATATAAAATCAAACAACGTTCATCATGATGATATCTTGAATGCTTCAGTTACGTCAACAATACAATTTTCAATACACATGCATTAAAACTAGCACACTTTGTACCAGTGAGCAGCACACTTGTTGTCAAGACTCAGGTGTCCAAGACCAATTCTTCGAGTTCCAGGACCCAGACTCATAAGTCCAAAAACCCAAAGCACAACTCCATAACTAATTGGTTGAAAACAATAATTACTCGCGTAATACATAATGTGCAGCCATGAAAAAGACGATCTACTGATCAAGATCTAACTGGTCACCATTCAATGATTCAACAATCAACACACAACTAAGATTGTGGTAAACAAAGCTTTGTGTCGACCGCGACCTACAATTGTTTGTCTTCATTTACTAATTTATGACCAACCGAAAGACCGAGAGCAAGACTTTGAAAAACAAGTCTCGAGACGTCTTGAGACCAAGATTCAAGTCTCGAGAACCACAACTGTGGTCAGTAGCATAACTTGCTGGCAACCATTCAGGAAGTCAAGGACACGTCGCCATATATGGCGAAGTAAAGATGAAGGCCTCAATTTTTTAAATTAATAACTTTCACCAGGGCAAGCAAGAGACCAAGAAAACATGGTAAATAGGTGAAAACGTCCAAAATAAATCGATGGATGCATCAACGTTTGCCGACCTGTCGCCTCCGAATCTCCTCATGCCGCTGTCGTTCACGGAGGTCAAACTCTGTCGGTAGTCGGTCTGCCGGGATGCGACGGTCGTCGTGCTGTTGCTGCTGGATCCGCAGCAGAGCAGCCTTGAGCTGCTCCAGCTGTCGACTGTCAACAGGCGGCACAGCGGCACTGCTGCCAGCGTCAGCGGTCTGCCTCTTCTGCGCCTGTCAGCGTTGCATACAATGGACACAACAATCCATGACATTGATCAGACGTAGCAACGAAGTCAATTTCTAATTTCCCTCGTCACTAACAAACTGGTCGTCGACATATCATCGCAAAGTTTCCGCTGCTGGTATGGCCCCTTGTGGCCCAGAATTTGTTGTACAGCTAAGTTCTGGCCGCTCACGGTGAAAGAAAAGCAAAGAAATTGCTCCATCATATTGCTGCAGTATCCGAGCAAAGTAACGGAAGAAAGTTCTGCAAAGATATGATACAGAAACGAACGACTCTACACAATTACTCGCCTCCAAGTTCCTCGCTACCGACTTAGCATGCACGTACGGCTGTCGGGCTTTTTTTATCACGCTGACAAGACATTCTGAAACTCGTTGCCAGACTTGGACATTTTAACAGTTTTGATGGTTATAAACAACTCTTGAAAGCAATCTTTTCAGTCGCTAGTAGTGTGAACAGCGCATTGGAGGCTTTCCAACAGGATGTGCTACATAAAACACCGTTTTACTTACTTATTTTACTTTTATTTACTTATTAACTCCCACATACACAGGAAGATTGAGCAACAACTCAGCGGACGATGCAGGATCAGTACCTGTCGTGCTTTCTCGGCTGCAATGAACTGAAGTTTCTCCAGATCGTCAACAGTCATCCGCGACTGATTCCATGACACACCACCTACCAAGAATTGATCAAACTCGACACTTTAACAAGAAGCCCAACTATCACTGACAACCTGTAATATTAGTGTTTCAGCATCTTGCCATTGGCTCACTATTCGTCATGGCTTATTTCAATTAAACCGTTTTTCACTGGTCGGGAATTCCAATGGATTTGCAAGACAGGTAATTGTTGCAGATATTTTTGCCAAAGCCAGACGCCAGAATGATATCAAAGCACAGAAGGTAGCAACAGTTTTCATGTAAGTACAATTTCAAAAAAAAAGAAAGAATCTGAAGCACAGGCCTTCAAAACAATACCATTATATCTCTTGTCATGCTTAACCGTTCTACTAACCTGCTTTACTGTTAACGTTATTCTTACAAAAAGCCGACAATTCACGATGACGTCATATGGTGCTAGTTTCATCAAGTTGTTAGAGTCGAGATATTTTAAATAGCATTGATACAAATGGGGAGAAAAACATCTAAAACGTAACACGTTGCGTATGAAAATGCCAAAGCATTAGAAGTAAGCAGTGCAGTCACATGGGAACCTTAAAAATGCCACAAGTTATCTACCGTACCCCTATTCCACATGGAATTCTGGATGTTTTCCTTGCAGATCTATGCTTCTTTGCCACTTGGTAGCGAAGACCCTGGGCTACTTTTTGTGTAATTATTTTCAAACAAATTGGAAATGATCAGGATAAACCAACGTCACTGACAGACAGACGGATGGACAGACAATTCACCACAACATAGCCGCGCTCTGTAGAGCATCACAAGGTAAATAGCCAAGTACAGGATGGCCTCAAACGTCCGAGAAGAAGTAGTTATGTGTCAACCTGTAGCCGGAGCAGCAGCGGCGGCAGCATTGGTTGGATTACGCCAGAGAGCCGAGGAGCCGTCGCCAGTAGCCTTCCAGCCAGGGAACGACGTCAGACCAGACAGATCCATGTCCACCGGCTGAGAGACAGATCGGTGGAACGCAGGCTGCACCGGTCTGAATACCACACCAGCACAACATCCACAGTTGATTGATTGATTGAGCAGTGTTTAACGTCTCCACCAACACAGTATAGGTTATCTGGGAGACAGTAGTTTTACAGGTCAAAAGACCGAACCAACAGTATCAAAGTACTGAAAGAAAAGACGCTACAAAAGTAAAGAAAACCCAGAAAAAGCAAACAACACAAAATACAGCAATACAATAAACAGACACACATACAATGCCCTTGTCTACAATAATACTATGGGGTGACTAGGGGTCGGCTACCACAAAGGGCAGGGTCACCAAGCCTGAATGGCAGCGAGGCTGCCGCCGCAGTATCCCACACAATATCCATAACTACGCGCTATATTACTTTACCTTACGATATGATAGCATAGCACACCATAATCGTCAATTAAACACCGAGACACAGGTGTATCATGCATTACATAATTTTTGGTGGCTACAAGGTCACACCTTGGTTGCTGCTGCTGGGCTGTCAAGATACGGAGCAGTGTTTTCTGATCCGCCGTGAGACCAGCAGCCGCAGTGGCGGAATGCTGGCTACAACATACAAACCACTCTAAATCAACACAGGCACAGACCATTCACACATATGCAATTGGGCGAGTTGGAAAATATGCAATTTAACATATGCAATTCACATATGGTCTCTATATTTTCCATTTGACCACTAGAAAAATGCATGACTTTCAAGGACATTTTTCCACAATTTTCCAGGTCCTGGAATTTTCAAGAAAAAAAACCAGGACTTCTAGGACTTTCCAGGAGGCATGGGAACCCTGTGATAAATGACTGACATAACGTTTTGTTTGACAAATAACTTTTACAATCTAAACTATCCAGCATATCCTCGTGATTGCTTGCTCTCCATTGGATGCAGGATAGATGATTGACAGACATGACAAGACCAATAGGGACACAGAAATTAAAGACAGATACCACTCAAACTGGGTCAGCTGACAGGCATACCTCAGATCGGCCAGCTTGCTTGCCTCAGCCAGCTTAGCGGCTTCGGTCTGCTGCAGGGCCTGCTGTAAGGCATCGGGCAACGGCGGCTGAGAATGCTGGGACTTGATGGCGCGAGGGCGTGACACCTGTGAGGCCGCCGCCGCCACTACGGCTGCTGTCGACGGCAGATTGGCCAGAGAGAACGCCGTCGTCGCTACCACCGGCTGTCTCGCGGCCTGCGTTGTCGCCTGTGACTGTAAAAGCATCTGTAGCAGGGCCTGTTGTTGTTGTTGTGGGGTTGTCACGGCAACCGCCGGCTGCTGCTTCCGCATCAGCAGCTGGAGTAGATGCTGCTCGGCGGACGACGGAGCCATTGACTGATCCGATCCGCCACGAGGGACGTCAGCCGCCGGCCCACCGCCCATTACTGACGGACCCACCTTCAACACACAATCACCAACTCACATTCTACTAGAATGCTACAATCTAAAGAACGTCAGCAAAAAGTAGTTCACGTGTAGCTCGCTCAAAGAATTACCGGAAAATGTTGATGCAACAACAATCATAGATTTTACCAAAGAAATCTATTTTTACCATCTTGTGTAGAGTTCTGTGTTTTCTTTTCATTTTTACATTAGCTGTCACAGCCTTGGTTTTACTTGACTTTTTTATCATTCATTTATATAATGTTATATACAGTGTGAGTCAAAAAAATCCCCCCCCTGAGGGGTCCTGACATTTTTCATTTTTTTTCATAAACGGTTGAGAATTTTTAATAGATTTTTTACACACCTATTATACATTCCTATCTACGCTAGATTAAAATTTTTTTATTCAATTATCCCCAATTTTGACAAAGTTATGCCATATTAAGCGCGACTACCAAGTTCACATAATATGCTCAAAATGTCCACCATCGGCTGAAACGCAGGTGTTGACACGATTGCGTAAGTCGTTGATGGCTTTGTTGATCGTTGTCTGTGGCAAGTCACTATAAAATAAACACTTTTATAATGTCAACAAGCATGTTGGATATGACATGACGTCAGCAATGACGTCATTTGCTCAGTAAGCAAACTTAGAAGTTAAAGTTCTAGTGAAATGTAAAAATTCGCTAGGTGATCGCGCTTAGTATGGCATAAAAGTAGTAAGCAATACTGTATATTACACTCAGCTCCCAGCTCTATTAACTTTTTAATTACTTAATCAATACATCCACTAATCAACTACTGGCAATGGCGCCATTCTGTACTTTTACTTACTCA
>Ga0056114_1001281_pt1 | contig 11172 bp, 8 predicted proteins | sample WorMetHERISLAND1_FD_77005 | JGI IMG/M metagenome (GOLD analysis project Ga0056114, IMG submission 77005) | Marine gutless worms symbiont microbial communities from Max Planck institute for Marine Microbiology, Germany - Olavius loisae HERON... ...
CCATAAGTTTGAATTTTCAGTGAATTTCTCGGGATTTCGCGGATTTCGGACGCAATAGCAGTTAAACGCATGAAGATAGGCCAATATTGTCAGCGACAACGTTGTAGGCACGTCGAATTGGAGTAATTTTGGCATGCTTTTGCGTCGCGCGGGTTTGTCAGCGATAGCTGGGCTTTCTTGTTGACTTAGACATAATTTATAGCTTGCTCGTGGGTCATTGGTAAAACGTTAAGGTCAGTGTTAGTTAAGTAAATACAATTATATATAAAACTATAAGATTAGTAATCAAGGGTTATGGTTAGTGTTAGTTAACCAATTTAAGGGAAGGGCTCTACCCCTGTGCAATATAAAACTATTAGTAAAATTGTACATAAAAATATAAAATATGTTAAAATATCTTTATTTAGCCATCACATGTAGCTAACGCACACAGTGAATTGGGCTACAGAGTTTCTGTTGGGAAGCATTCCACCTGTAAATTTTTACAGGCGATGTTCCGTAGCTCTGAGGTGCGTACATGTACATGAAGAGCTATTGTTTAACCTCAACTCTTTATAGATTTCTTTGTATATTAGATTACATCAGTTGGAATAAAATCATGTACATATCATACAACGTCTATTACAATTTTGCAACTTACTTCTTCTTAAATCATCCTTTTGGAGGCTGATGGCTAATTGTTTGTGTGACATGTAATATCTAAGTAAACAAGGCAGCCGTTTGTATATCATGAAAGCAGAAAATTGTTTTCAGTATTGAAAGCAGTTTGATGTCCTGTTTGTTTTGTTGCTGGTGGGTTTACTTGGTCCTGCAGTGACGCCATATGGTGCAGTGGGGGTGCTGAAAATGTGGGAGTGGACAACGTGGCACAAAGTAGCAGGGGTGGAAAACGCTGAACGACAAATGCATCAAGGCTTACATGAAAAGATATGACAAGGGGGTATACAGTCGTATTCAGTTCCTGACGGCCGTGAGACACTCAACGGGTGCTCACACTGAAGTATTGTGTCCCGCAGCGGATAGCAGCAGCAGCAGCGATGAGGATGAGGCATCATCGACGACAACAACAGCGGCAGACTTGTCATTATGACATGATATTGTGCTTATATAATTTAGTAGTCGACTTCAGCTAGATCTCACTGTTTTTGGGGGTTTTTACATGTTTATGTGAACCGATATCGTTATTATATATTTCATTAATCGACTTCAGCTGCTGACTTCTGTTTTGGAAAAATGCTTCCACATTTCTTTTAGGCCGTTTCAACAGCGTACAGCTGCATCTATATATCACAGATTTTGTTAATATCACTTACCGCTGTCACTTACTCCTGCGTTTTCGACCCCTGCTACTTGTGCCGCATTGTCCACTCCCGCGTTTTCAGTCGCCCCGATGCAGTGTCAGTGCATTACTTGTTGTTGTGAAGGCTCAGTACGATGATGTCCGCTGCAAGTGTGTTTGTCCACTGATCACAAAGACAGACGTAACTACAAACGTTACACAGCAGAGCCGCAAAGTATATGTCCGATCGTTCCACGAACCATCTATGTGGTGTGTTTTGGCATATTGGCATAATGTTCTCTTAATATCTGTTTTTAAAACTTTCCTCATTTGTTATTTTTTGTGGGTGTTTATATTGTTTGAGTACTTATTTTTGTACTTTCGATGCCTATTACGCAGTGCTGTTGTGATGCTATATGATTTTAGCTAGACGATCAATTTCCATTTGACATGGAATGAAAAGTCATAATTTTGATTTGATTCAAGTTTGCTGTTTCCCTCGACAGCTCTAATAATTTTTATATCTGAACAAATATCACACTGAAAACAGTCAAAAATGCCAGAAAACTGTGGTTGCAGTTTTTCTAAAAACTGCAGATTTTGGCTTTGGTTTTAGACTATCCCAGCACTAACTGGACTCAATGGTAAAAGTGGACCACGAGACCAGGAGGTACTCTTGTTCCACAGAACCCACTGCATCCGCATTTGAAAGTCACCCATCCAGGCATTGTGCCGTGGTATATGAAAGCATGGTGAATAGTCAGTGAAAAAAGTCAAACAATATTGACAACGTGACAACACCGTCACACAACAAAATGTCAAACTAGAGGCAAGCAGCAAACTGTGCGTGTCTCCTACCTTTCACCGTCCAATTTTGACGTAATGGTAGATGACCAGCAGGAATGCTAACACGACCAGCCGGGTTCTCCGTACCGGCTAGTGCCAGCCCACTTTTACCACTGACTGGACTTGAAGTGACTGGTCTGTGTTGTAGCAAGTGTGAGTCAGTTGTTGAAGACTGGGTCCGCATGAGTAGTGCTAGCTTCTGTGACAGATGCGAGTGCCAGTGGCAGCGACGTAACACCACTACAATTAAGGTGATTATTCTAATTATCATTCACGACAAAGTAGGAGGATAATGAGATTATTTCTGTTCCTTTATTGGTTTGTTTGTGTGTTTATTCTTTTGTACGGAGGATAACTCGAAAAGTTATGGACAGATCGGGATGCAATTTTCAGTGTAAGTTCATGTTGGGATAATTTAGATATGATTAAATTTTGGACACCCTACTCTATGGGAAGGGGGTCCCCAAAGGGGTAAAATTTTTGATTGTCATTTTGACCTGGGGTGACATTGCAACAAATCGACCAAATTTAGCAATGATAACATGTCATGTCTATGGGAAGGTTTTAAGGAGGTCAAGCCCTCAAGGAGTCGTGACCATTAGCGCACCACAATTTTCCATACTCACCATCTTCACACTCCTATAATTGTCACTACATCTACTAAATTTGGCACATTGATTTACGGTGTCCAGGCAAAGAATGTTAGGAGTTGACCCCTCCCCCAACTCAAGGGGTGAGGCACGTTCAGAACCCAGATTTTTAAACATATCATATTACCACACAAACCGTGGAACATAGACTGCCATTGAAGTTTTAACACATTGATTTATTAAGACCAGCTCGTGAATGTGCATGAGTGGTCACTGGCCCACACCCCAAAAGGGAGCAGGACCACAGCCCTAATTTTTCGCAGGTGAAATATCTATAATCCATCAGTTCGAGCATGTTCTGTTGTATATGTTAGGCTGATTGACCAATACCAGTCATCATCCCCACAAGCCTATCCAGTGGGGTAGTGTTAGGGGACCTTTGTCGAGAATGTGTCGTCTATTCAGGGCCTTTCTAGTTATACAGAAAGCCAATGTGTCTTCACATGTGCAAGGTTGGTTTTTCTTGTGTTATGAAACATTAAACTCCGATAAAACTGTGTTTGAATAAGTTCCTTGGCTAGTTACAACTAGAACTTGAGCTACACCGAACAACTATTAGTCCATGCCTTGCCTATAACTTGGCATTTTTGGAGCCATTTAGCCACAAAATTTCTTATGGCATTTCAGCAATGTAATCGTATAAGCTCACATTCAGGTAAGACAAATCAATCGACTTGCAGTACTACGGCTAACTGACAAATGTCTGTAAAGGTTATACAGTATATGAGTAAGCTTAGTACACAGTCTTATTTTAAATTTGTTTATCTTGTTACTTTGTGTGGCACTGTTGCTGTTTGCAAGCTGCAGTCGTCACACTGTATAGGAACCATCAAAAGCGACAGGTTAGACAGTCTGTCTAAAATTAACAGTTGTCGGGTGCATAGTAATGTGCATCATCATTTACAGAAACTCTTAATACCAATCTTTCTCTATTTTATGTTAATGAAAAATGTGTGAAACCTCACAGACTGTGTGCATAAGTTTTAATTTAATCTATAACCGTAATAAATTTCTTTGCAAATTTTCAGTTAGATTTTGTCAAAAACTACGACTTAGTCCAATATGTATTATGAGGAATATGTACAATCCTTGCTTTATTTGTGAATCTGCTGCCTGATGTACTCGTGAAAGTGCTAAGCCATGCCGTGCCGTAATGTTGCAGGTCGTAGTGATCTTTATCGTATGCACTGTTACATTGCTCGTTCTCTACATGCTCTTCCTACTTTGCCTCGATTCATTCCTGTTTCGACGTCCCAGATCTTACGTTGAACAGCATAATGAAGAGGTCAGTTTATGATGCTTAAAATGTGTGGCTGTTTTACCAACCAGTTTTTGTTTTGCCTGTGTTTTCCATTTGAAAGTTCAAGTGACTCCGAGCCAGTTGTCAGACCATTTGCCGTGATCTCAAACAATGTTATTAACATGAAAGTGCTGTGCTGTTGTTAGAATTTCACAGAATAACAGGGCTGCATGCGGAACTGTTTTTTTCAGTTGGGAATCAGTAATTTCACTGGACTGTTTTTTTGCATTATCGATCTTTATTTGTTTTCGCAAATAACGATCGATAAAGACAATAATAATAAAGACGATTGTTGTAACCAGTGCCTCAAAATATTTGCATGAAACAATGTTTTATGTGAAATTTTCTGTTACATTTTGCTGTTGGTTTGAATGTTCACTGCTACAGTGTGTGTCTACTGATTTATTGGTGATATACTGGGCCATGTGTCACCTCAAGAGCGTTGTGGAAATGTGGAATAAGCCCGCCTCGTTTCCTGGCCGAGTGTTGTAAAAGGCGACTGAATCAGAGTAGTTTTGTGTTGCTGTATTTTGCATTATTTGCTTTTTTTGAGTTGTATTTAACTTGTGTATTTTCAGTCTTTTTAATTTGTCTTCTGTCCTATATCTTCAGGAACATCCAACATCAATGGCACTGTATAGCCTAATTGTGCTGATGTGCTGTTAAGAATCTGCATGTAAATAAGACATTAGTAATTGACATGTGACTTTGTTGTAGGTGGCAATGCAAGTTGTCCGGGTGAGTTCTTTTTTCTCAGCTTCATTTGTGCACAATTACATGTGCTTCATCTGATCAGTCCAGACTTAAAACAAACACTCTTGCAGGCAATTATATTTTTTATCCGCCAGTTCTGTTATCAATGACGTTTTAGATTTACCTCGGCTACTGAAAGTATGCCGAATGGACAACATCTTGTAGAATACTTCATATGTCACCTACTAAATTCCTCTATAATGATTGAAAGTCTTTTTCTTACTAGTCTACCATTGTATTGGATTTGGATTATAAGTCAGTTAATGTACAATACGATACCATAAGAGAGGTTAATGTAGACTAAAAGGCTGAGTGTGGTCAGCTTAATATAGCACACATAACCAGAAACAAAAAATACATAAAAAGAACAAACTTAAACAAACAAATGCCAGTGGCCGTTAGTCCAGTCTAAGTCGAGTCAAAGATCAGCGATGGCAGTCCAGATGGAACCAGAATGACTATGGAACAAAGGATTTGTGAAACAGATGAGTTGTAAGTTGGAGAAAAAGACCGACAGAATGGTAGATGGTAAGAGCGATGATGGAGACTGTGATGGGGTGATGTGCGTAAGATCAGGTGATCTTCATAAGTTTTTTTGGAACAGAGAAGGGAGCTGCTTCCACAGGTAACATGATACATATCTGAAAGAGCAGTTGTCAGTTGTAATGATGGTCTAGTGGTTAGCGCGCTCGACCAGCGGCCGCAAGGTCGCGGGTTCGAGTCTGCTGGCTGCGGGCTGTCGTGTTGCAACTGTGGGCGAGTTGCTCTTTGCACCCTGGGCCTGGGCTTACTCAACCCCTATCCTCTCAGGGTCGGTAAATGAGTACCGGCTACAGCTGGGAAGGTTTTAGGCATTTACGTGCGACGCTGCTTGGTGCGTGCCATGGACCTGAGCGCCTTTGTGGTGGCCATGTCTATTTGGGGCGTATATCAAGTGCTCGATCTTTACCTTTTTTACAGATGTAACAGCAGATGAGGAGCGAGTTCTGCATGTAGACTGAACAGAGATCAGGTTGTGTAGGTAGGTAGTCAGGTTGGCTGGTTGTGAGAACTTTATAGGTGAGAGAGATGTTTATATTCAATGCGTTTGTTAATCTTGAGCCAGTACAGAGATCTAACTTGGCTGTGATATGAGAAAAGTTAGGAGCTTTAACCACAGTATGTGCAAGACAGTTCTGAATCTGCTGGAGGCGGTTTATTTGAGACTTAGGAAGATTGTAATAGAGAGAGTTACAGTAGTCAAGTTTAGAGTGGACAATAGACGCAGCGAAGGTATTGGCTGTTTTAGAATCGAGGTAAGGATGAATACAGCAGAGTTCACACATATGAGAATAGCAGGACTTGGAAAATAATGAGATCTGATCGCAGAAGGTGAGAGAAGCAGAGGGACACACCTGATGTGAAGCAACAAGAACAGTCCAGTGGAATTTGTATTAACAAAAATTGACTAGCTAACTATAAAGTAATAAAAGAAAATAAAAATAACTAATGAATTAAACTACTTAAGACAACGAAAGAGCAAAAATTAATATCCAAAAAAACTAAAAACATACGACCACCTTGACACCATAGAATGTTGCTACAAGAGACACAATATGTCGATTGAAACACGAGCAATAATCAGATGATTGTTTGTGTCTCAAAAAAACAATCAAAATTATTTTTGTTATAACTACGTCAAACTTCCACCAAATCTGACAGTTTTTGGCATAAAGATGGCAAACAGTCTAAAATTGTTTGGTGAAGTGGAAAATGACTGCACCACATATAATTTTAGACTGTTTGCCATCTTTGTGCCAAAAATTATCAGATTTGGTGGAAGATTGACGTAGTTATAACAAAATAATTTTGCTTGTTTTTTTAGACCCGGTGGTACTGTACATGTTGAGTTATTGACATAACCCACGTTTGGTTGGCCTGAAATGATTCATCTTCGTTTACATTTGTAAGTTAATACAACAGCACGTTGCTATGTTGGTTATTAATATTTTGCTTGCCAAAATTTCTGGGTTTTTTGGCCGCAACAATCTGCGCATCTGTTAAGGAACTGATGTTGTTGTTACTATAGCGACAAGATGCAGGACACATTGTGTCTCTGCGGTGCCAGTCGTCGTCGCCGGATGAACTGGAGATGACAGCGCCCCCTGGTGTCATATCACGCGTGAAGACGGAGGTGCGGCGAGTCCACGGCGAGGCGCAGCGATGGAGAGGTACAGTGCAGGAGCAGCGTCGGCATATCTACGACAGACATACGATGCTGAACTGACAATCATCTTTCACCACAGTGCGGCTAGCATGACAGTGAGAGTGCTAACGAGGAGACAAGTTGAATGAGACTAGTTTGGGGTCGTCGTCGTGTGAAATGTTGTGAATACTCTGACTCAGTCGGATTAACCCTTTGACGCCTACTGTTGCCATATGGGTACAGTTATACTGAGCGTCAGAGTGTCCGGATGTCAAAAATTATAAATGACAGCTTAAGCCGGTCTGACAGAGGATGCTTTATATAGCTGTAGCTGTATGGCAACAGTAGGCGTCAACGGGTTGCCCTCTGCACTTGAGATTGAAAGTTAAATTTATGAATATGAGAACGTTCTTAAAGTTGCAGTGTTAGCATTAAGAGAGAAAACTGTTCGCAGTTTACTTGTGTAGAGTTAGTTATGATATGAATAATTTTAAAATTGTTTAGTAATTGGTAATTAATTGATAGCACATGTGTAAATCTCAATTAGTGAGTAAATTGCAATTTGTACAACATTAGTTTTTATAATATTACGGTATGCAAAAAATGTGGGCAACATCATGCGAGTAAAAATGCTTCCAGGACACCTTGTGAATATTCGTGGTGATAATGAGTGCTGTCTGTTTTTGTCCTGTCCTGCCAGCAAGCGAGCATGTTGACAACGTTTTGTATAAGTGTTTATCGTGAAATGTATGTTCATCTGTTGACACTGCTCTGACAGTATGTCAGCCTGTATGCACGAGCACGTCTGTCATATGGCAGCTTGTGTAGAAACGATTGAACATATCATCAACCTTTTATGCATGATAAGAGGTTCAGAGACCCATCATAGTTACTTTGTGCCAGATGCTGTTTCAAAATTCCGACCAGATGACTGTGTATGAGGGCATGAAGTATGGGTCTGATCTGCAATTTGCTGCCCGTATCTCGCTGTATTTTTAAATTATACAAGATAGGCCATAATTACTATGGAATATTCTTCTTCTTCTTGTGTGGCAAGCACCACTAGGGGTGCGTAGCGCCAAACGCAGACATCAGTCTCCAGAGTGGACGATTCTGAGCCACAGTTATCGCCTCATCCAGGGAGAGATTGTTAGATCTCAGGTCTTGCTGGATAGTCTTCATCCACGTAGTTCAAGGACGTCCTGGTGGTTTCCTCCAGTTCTCCGAAGGGGGAGCAGTTATGATACTCCTGGCATCTGTCTCGTCTGGCATTCTCGCAATGTGGCTGAACAGAGAAAGACGCCGTGCTTGGACAATAGCCGACAGGCGTGGTTGCCCGGTTGTCTGTCTCACCTCGTCATTCCGCACGTGATGGTACCATTTGATTCCTAACAACTTTCGCAAACACTGTTGGTCGAGGGCGTCGATCTTGAGTACATCTCTCTTGGTGACTACCCAGCACTCAGAGCCATACAGGAAGATAGGTAGAATGCAGGTGATATATGGAATGTTGAGAGGAAGTAATAGTTGCTCTGTTAAACCATGCGATTTCCGATAACTTTGAGTGATCTGTGTAAGTCATTTTTGTGAACCACTTTGTAAATTTTTTTTAAAGTTCTTAATATCTCGTAAATGAATAATGCTACAGTTTGGTAAGTGGATGAACTTTAACAAGTTGTAGCCTTTGAATAAAAAAATAGTGGACACAGCTTGAGAGACGTGGCAACGATCTGTATCATCGAAGTAGTTGGTTAGTTGGTAATACATGCTTAGTTTTATCCACTGATAAACTTTTCATGTACTGCGCTAACCTGTGGATGACAGACAGAAGCTGTGTTGTCAGAGAAATCGCACGACATTAGTGGTTTGTCAGTGATAGCCGAGCTTCTTGTTTCTCTCTGGCTACCTGAAGTGAACGATTAGTTGTGTTGTGGTAATATATTATTAACTGCTGATAAACAGCTGGTTTTTTGTTACCCTGCGGTCCCACAGACACCGATTGGTGGTGTTTATCGGTGTCTGTCGGGAGACAGTAAGTTCCCTGATGAACACCGAATTTGAATTTGAGCTTATTATTTCATCTCGAGGGGTTCAGTCGACCTCGAGGCAATTTTGCAGGACTAACGCCAATGAACGCAAATTTCACACCCGATATACGATGATAAAGACTGATTTCGTCCCGATATACTAGGATTCTGACCCATCATACGAGTAAACACCGACAAATGCCGACGATCTTGATGTTGATGTATGATACACTCTGATAAACGCCGATAATCACCAATATATCAGGATGAACCACGATAAACTAGAGTTTTAAGTACCTACTGCTGCCAGGGACTGACAGGACAAACACTGATGAACACCAAGAAACGACGATTTCTTATCAAATCGGGATACTCTCCAAAATCAGCAAAAAAATTTTGACATGGTGAAATTTTCACCCTGATAAATTTTGGTTGCCGATTTGCTTCCAGGATGAATTGGGATACACTAGGATGATAAGACAAACTGGGATTTTATGGTGATTTTAAAAGTTTCGAAATCGGGAACAAATCGGCATCTTGTGGGACTGCGGTGTTTAGCCAACAATTTCACTCTACCATTTTGCAAGTCCGTCATTAAAATGACGTTAATCGATTTATTAGTCATTGCTACAGTCTATTTTAGCCGCTGTAAAACAAGGGATGGAATGAATGTAGTAGCAGTAGAGTTGCTTGCAGTTTTACATTGTGAAGCTGTCTTTAGTGGATCTCAACAGTTTCGATCCCGACATACGAGATGGCTAAACCAGACTTTTGTTATTCAGACTGTGCTTTCTACATTGTTAATCAAGAACACTATCTGGTGTTTAGTTTTGATGGTCTGGCCTAAGCTGTTTTAAGCTTTGTGAATAGGCCGGTTGTTGTAGTTGTAGATGTTTCATCTTTCCTATTACTGCAGCCAGACGTGGACATGTTTAATTAAACACTATTTTCTCTCGACTGGACAATAATATGTACACATTGGAAAGGAGGGGCGAAGGGGAAAGGGAATAAGATGTGCTTATGAAAACGTTTTGCAACTGTATGTGACGGCGACCTTGCCATTTAAATCACAAACTTCAAAATCTAACCGGTTCGTTGACGCATTGTCGAAATTATCTCAACCTTGTTTAAATCTTGACGTCACGTTTCAAGTTGTCATGTTACCTAAAGTGTGACACCCACTTGATGGATGGACGTCCTGAAAACATGTACAGCCTTCCGTCGTGGTGTACATATGACTTAAATCATTTTGCCCTTCGCAGTAATAAGCTTCGATGCTTTTTGTCATTGCTGTGATGCATATTATAGGCCTAGATATTGTGCATTTTTGTGTTTCTATAAATTAATCTCTGTTTAGTTTATAATTTTTAATTAACGTCAATAATAAAACGGATATTTCTGCGAGGTAATTAGCAACTACTATGCTTATTGAAACGAGTTTCTTTTGCACGCGTGTTATGAAATGAATACGAGCTCGTAAAACGATGGATTTTATGAACAGCCTAACAAATTTGTAATGTACTGGCACGTGTTCTGTGGTTATGATTTATTTAATGACATGTATGATGTAAAGAGCTATTCGCCTATTGTTTGTGCATACTGCTGTTTCTGTAATTCTGAAGGAATTGTCATGTATTGTAATGTAATGTAATAAATTTCTTAACGCACCATTGTTAAGAATAAACTTAAATTTGAGGTGTGGTGTCTTGTGAAATTAAAATATTTTTATTCTACTGCAATGGAATAGTCTACTCAATTTTTCATTATACAAATATTGAGCTTTTTGAAGAGCTGAGGAGACGTATGTAGCCTACTTCCGTTGTTTATATACTGCACCTGCATTTATGCACAGTAGACGGCAGCTGAGCGCGGTCCCCACTAGGACGAGTCAACACCTCTGCCAGGGCCAGGGACTTTCAACTTATTTTGAAAGTTTCGGTTTCAACGCATTGACACATCAGAAGTGACACGCTGCTTCCTTGCAGGTATGCAGGGTGGCCCAAAAAAGTAAGCCACAAAGTTTTGTCCATATCTTTGAAGAAATAGTGACCGATTCTCAAAATTTTTTCACTGGCGCATTCTGTGGAAAATTTGTAATGAAGTGATTACTAAACATACCACTACACCTTAAC
>Ga0056114_1001282_pt1 | contig 11172 bp, 7 predicted proteins | sample WorMetHERISLAND1_FD_77005 | JGI IMG/M metagenome (GOLD analysis project Ga0056114, IMG submission 77005) | Marine gutless worms symbiont microbial communities from Max Planck institute for Marine Microbiology, Germany - Olavius loisae HERON... ...
TATTCACTCTGTTTTTGCCCAACTGGCTGTTGATATCGATCAGAATTTACAGCGGCATCGCGCGGTTTCCCTGCGACAGCATGGCTTTCTTGTTGTATATAGCAGTGAAAAAAATTACAAAATTCGGTCAATATTGCCCGAGTTATCACAAAAATAAACGTGTCTCGTTTTTTATGGCCCACAGTGTATAAATCATATCAATGAATTTGGATCATTCAGTCTCATTGACTGCACAATACCAGCCAAACAAAGACAAAAACCAGCAAACGAACCTTCATCATTGCAAATTATTCCTATCTTATTCTTTTTTACCTTCTTATCTATGGATGGATAGTTAGAGTTGTACGGTGTTTTAAGCAAGCAAACAGCATCTGTGTCATGCCTGAAATAGTTTAAAATTTATTAGTAAGACCAAATGGCACGTATAAAGAAATTATTCATTCAGTTCTTATCCACGGACATTCATTCTTACGTTATGGCTGCAGATTAACTCAGTACTATAAGGCATTATGATGTAACAACATTAAAAACTTAATGCACACATTAAAAAGCCCACAGACCAGATGGTTAACTGTTGTTTTGCTCAGTATGTAAATGCTGGTACAAATAAGTGTTTTTATATGCGAGTCATTCACCAGAGTTATTGGCATGGCATATGGTACTATATTTAATAATTTAACAACGCCATTTTCACTTATAAACAGGAACTTTAAATGTCGGTTGTCACAGCAACAGTTTTGCGAAAAAAATCACTGCTGGTGAAGTGACAAAGTGATAAAAACGACAAAATGTCACAACTCTACACAACTGTCAGTCTCAAGTGAAACAACAACAACTTTCAACAGTAGCAACTTGCAACAAACTACATCACGACATATCACGACAAAAATATTCTACATTTTTACTGTAAACAAATCTGCTGAAAATCTACTGACAATAAAGACTATTGCTGTCAGCAACGAAATTTTCTGATGATGATACTATTTTGCATTATGGGCCAATTGCTGTCCTCTGCTAGTAATGCTTCCAGTTCAGCCATTCATAAAAGCCATAGTGCAACATGTGCTAATGCATTAATAATGTGTCAAAGGCTTAACTTAATGCCTTTATAAATTAGTCATACAGCAGCCCTACATTTAATGATTTTGTATCCCGTGAAAAGATACCAAAACTACAAAAAAAACCAACCAAGTCAAAATGTCTTGGAGTAACTGAGCTTGTAATGATGCTGTTGTGCAATTTAACCATTACTCATGACTACAGGAATTATCAATAGCCCAAAATCTACAGTAATTAAAAATACTAATTTATAACTTTACATTATTCTCAAAAGACAGACACAGTCTAAAACCTCATCTGATAACAGTGACGGCAAACATGGTCTGTGTACTACTGGAGAAGATCTGCACTCAAAGCTGACAGCTGACGCAGTCCATTGCAACCAACCTTGAGCAAAACAAAACAAGTCGGTGTATGGCCCAGTGCCGCTGTGACATGCGACCCTCATGGATGATTACAGACAAATATCAAAAAAACGAAGCATTTTCGCTGGAGAAATGTATTCAAAGATATGTGTAAAACGGGACGGTAATGATTTTGGTCTTGGAATGATGTAAATCCATTTTTTTATTTATCTATTTTGTAAATCATTTTGATGAAGATATGCACGAAGATTTTTATATTTTCATTCCCAGTGACCTTGACCTTTGACCTTTAGACCTCAAATTTGCTTCGCTAGTAACTCTTGTCTAGCGCTATGTTCCTACTAAATTAAAAGTTTCTAAATAAAACTGGAGGCACGTGACGAACAGACAGACGGACAAGGTACAACGCTAATGCGGACCCCTAGGAGGGCCATACAAAAAATTAATCTGCTATGTACTCACGCCAACTCAGCCTTCTAGCCACAGCTTTATGGTAAACGAGTAGTACTCTGAAATCTCGCTTAAAATACATGATTTTTACATAGAATTCTGAGACTTTGACAGGGTATTATCACCACGAACAATTTTTGAAAGATTACCAAAAAACAAGGTCAGGTTACTAAAAAGCGAAGGAAAAAATTCCGTGAGTTTAGAGGCTTTTCCAGAGCCATAAACTGACTTTTTCATAGGTTATTGCAAAAAAATTATTCTAATAATGACATTTATTGGACAGTCACTACTCACTGAGATCAAAATGATCCTGTTTACCCAGTCAACAGCTGTTATACACAATGTCAAACCAAAACTATTTTGTTTGTTACAATTTTTCACTGACATTGCACAGAATTCCCTGATAATTGCCTGAGTATTCCATGTTCACAGAAACCCCTGAATAGTCCAGGTATTCCACGTGATTAGCAGCCACCCTGAAAGTATGATTTTGACCCCAAACTTTAATTTTACCACTAACAAACTAGTGAAGTGTAAGTCATTATTATGTTGTGAGATTTTACAGCAGCCTATTGGGTGAGACGTCATAACTTGTCAGCACTGATTACAGAAATGACAGCTGAATATCAGTGATGCCACGGGGTGAGTGAGCAGATTCTTAATGGCACATCAGCACAGCTAGGCCATTCATGTTGGTTCACGCTGGAAAATACTGAAGACAAATTAAAAATAGAGACATACAGAAACTAAACACAACCCAGAAAAAGCAAACAATGCAAAACACAGCAAAACGAAAACCCGGGGTTTAGTTGCCTTTTACGACACTCGACCAGGTAACGAGGTGGGCTTAATTCTACAACACTCGCACGCACACACGGGGCTCAGCAATGCTGCATTGCATCACACATAAACATCAGAAACTGATACACAGCTGCAGTATTACATCAAGACTAACTGTGACAACTCAAAGCAGTCGATAACTCAATACCATTCTTCATGCAGAGAAACGAACAGACTGAATGCACATTACAGCAGTTTGATAGATATACAAAATAACAACTTAACAAGTCGGTTCTCAGTCAACATCAGAACTGTTATTATCCATGCAACAAATCCTCACTTTGGTGACAAAAATTATTTTGACCATTGGTCCATAAAAACTAGACGGCATGCTCTTCATACAAGCAACTCCACACTCGGAACAGTCTGTACCGATGGTGCATAACGTAACTCATACTTGTTTCAAACGCAGATTAAACAAACATTTCTTCACTCTGGAGTGATGAAGGTTCTTAGTGACTTTTTGGTTTTTGAATGCAACATCAATAAACTTTAAGTACTCATGTATGCAAATTGTAAAACTTGCAAATGTAACTTTACGGGCTTCTTGTGATGATCTAACTACTACAAATACAACACCAAAAAGTAGATATAACAAAGTTCACACGAACTAATACTCTATTACAGACTAACGCTGCAACAGCAGATGTATTGACTGTTGATCAGTACCAACCAATGACTGATGACGCTGCTACTTTACAGCAGCCGAAACGATTGAGATCAGCAAAGATACAAATCATCATAGTTGAACTGATTATAGCAAACATAAAGAGATTCACTGAGTAAATTCACCAAGAAACTACACAACTCTATAATGATATAATGACAAACATACCGACTTGTCACAAACGTTCACATAAACATATACAGTAATACTTTTATGGTCAGAAACTGGACATCTTTCACAGAGTAGATTATAACAGCAATCAATAAGGAATATGTTTTTCAAGCCAGAAACACCACTGCTGACATCAAAGTTACGTTTTTCAAACATAATGTCTGTTTATTGAGGACATTAGCCATTGTTTGCACGTGTTTATAATAGGATGGCACTATACTATTATGAAGCTAAACGGTCACATAATCAGCAGCGATTATAATAATTAATAACATAACAATCACTCAACGAATCATAAACACAGTTACTACAAAATGCATCCGACCAAAATCTGAAACTGCATGTTACATGAATGCAGTCTATGAATTCTGACGACTTATATGGTAGCCCACCTGGATAGTTTTCAGACTGCTTTCATGGATTTTGAACTTACACCAGACACACTGGGCACTTGCATTTGTTTTAGTCTCATTACTGCGCGATGCACTTTAATGCAAAGCGCGGTCTTGCGATCGCATGTCGTCTGTCCGTCTGTCTGTGACGTTGGTGATTGTGATCACATAGGTTGGAATTGTTCGAAAATAATTTCACGGTTAGTTAGCGTGGGGCGTTCGCTGTCTGCAGACCCAAACATCATGGATCTACTCCAAGGGGAGCAACCGGAAAATTGGGCCCAAAGTGACCCACCCCCTGTTGATTTGTTGATGGCTACAGATAGCGCAATGGTCACAATGGAGTGCTTACAGGAAACCACCATTGCTCTTTCGATTGGTACTATTGTGACCCCCTACGACCTCCCCTTCCCCAAAATGAGGGTCCCATATGCCTCCATGATACGTAAATGGCCATATCTCCGCAAGAGTGATCCAATACACTTCATGTTTGGTTCAAGGGTAGCGTTTTCAGGGTCGGCAGATCGAATGGCGCTATTTTGGGTTATATCAAATCCAAGGAAAATTTTCAATGGCCGTATCTCCGCAAAGGGTCATGCTATCCACGTCATGTTAAGATTCTATTTCTATGGTAGGGTTTTCAGGACATCCATGTTATATAACACACATCGCGATAGAACAGCTTTCTTGTTTTATACTGTTGTTGTTGCTGTCACATGTGCTAGACTAATCTGACTACACTTCCAGCTTTTGGTCCACATTAAACTCTCTGATCATCTCATATAGCTTTACTTCAAGTTTGGAGATTTCCAGATTTTAACCATAAAACAACTGAAAGATTATACAAATACAGACTACCAAAAGGGTAACGTAAGTGAGTGACTGTGTACGTTTATTAAAGTTGTAGGTGAATAGCAAAATAGAACACAAACAACAAGGAATATAATGTGGTGATATGCTGACACATGCGTGAGTGAGTAGATTCTTAACGGCACATCAGCACAATTAGGCCATGAAGTGTCTTTCACGTTGGTTGAAGCTGTAAAATGCAGGACAGAAGGAAGACAAATTAAAATACAGACAATACACAAACTAAGCACAACCCAGAGAAGCAAAACAATGCAAAACACAGCAAAACAAAACTACCCCGGTTTAGCGCCTTTTACGACACTTGGCCGAAAACGAAGTGGGTTTATTCTACAATGCTCCCAAACCCACACGGGGCTGATTTGCTAACACAGAGTTCTCATATCATATTTCTGACAAGAAGTTATTCCAGAAATGCTTACAAATATGGCAGTCATGTGACTAATTTTTGGCCGGGGGGGGGGGGGGGGGGGGGGAAAAGGTGGAAAAAAAGAAATTTTTTAAATTTAGTTTGATAAAAAAAATTCAACTAAGAAAATGTAAAAAAGAGGTGTGTTGGTGTGAATGTGGGGGGGGGGGGGGGGGGGGGGAGTGGAGTAAGATGTGTAACAAAGGAAAATGGACTGCAGAGTTAACAGCCGACGTTTACACTGTTGTATTATTATCAGAAAACACTCACCAACACAAAATACACTGTTACGCATGATTCAATTGACTATTTTCCCATTTGGTGCATTTTATGCAATAACTTAACATAATGCAATAAAAACTGTTGTGTTGCGGTCAGTCTGCATAGTGTTCTACGTTCTGTGGTGGCCTAGTACCACCTTAATCACATTCACTGATGACGACGATGAAAGTAGTTCATCATCAAAGATGTCAAGATTATTAATTTATTAAAGTCCCACATGTGTTTTGTGGTTTGCAGAACTTTTAAGTGTTTGCTTAAATTTTAGTAGCACAGCATTAATATGCAGTCTGCTTTTCAGGCACAAAAGTCTATTAATATTTCCCTAAAAAATATCAATAATTTTCTCCGCTAGTGACTTTCTGACATAGTATATGTTTATTGCTGGTACATGACTCTGGATAATGACAAGTGCAATGTTTTCTTCCTTTGTCTAGCTGCTGAACAATGACTATGGTTTCTGACGTTCTCTTTTGTTTCTATAAAAAGCTAATCCTACTTTGAAACAAAGCCACGAAGACATTTGCGTTTACTGCACTAGCATAGTGGGAAAAATACTGCAGTCAATCAAAACATGTCCTGTATAATTCTGTATAGTTCATATTTCTTATTTAACAATTCTTTCATAAAATAACTTAGCCATCAACACGCTATAACACAGAAACGTCTCGGAGCAAAACTTCACACACTGAAGATATCACATCCATTCACCTGAAAACATATACATACGCCACTACTACTAAACACACATACCTAATAATAATAATAATAATATCATAAATTATCACAAATAACACAACGAAACATATACACTGTAGTTTAAAAAACACAAGTTACTCATGATGTCAACTAGAACTGTTTATGCCACCAGTAAACACTTCATACGACGAACAACATAACTAGATCAACAGAGCAACGGTCAGCAGACACAGGCAGATCAACACACGTCTAAACCACTGCAGTTCTGCTTCAAAACACATGTGTAAAAACATATTACGATATCGGCCCCACCGATCCCACCCCACAACAGGGTCACTAGCCAAAATAGGCCACACTTTGACACCAATTCAGTATAAAAATAGCGAGTGTTTCAAAAATATGGGCTCCAGCATACAGCACCCTTGGCTGGGGTGCGTCAATCCCTGAAATTCTTCATCAAAAATTTTCCCCTTAAGGCAACCCATTCCCAGAGTTACTTCTAGCCAGCAGCAACAGCCGTGAGCAAGCCAAGTTTTATCAAAGTCCAATTAGAGCTTACCGAGTTATTATGCACGGACAGCAAGACAAACATAACGTGATCCTCGACAGCAACTAAAGAAAGGAGATGCTGGTTGCCTAGCAACTCAAATTGTTCTCTAACTCACTGTATTTCTATCAACCTGCAAGACTGCAAAACAAAACAATCACAAGCTAACATAGACTTTCACTCAACGTAAAACTGCGAATAATTTAAATGACTCGTAAACTTGACTGAAATCGTATAACGACTAGCATAATGCTATATTCGACAGCAAGTCACAACCTACACTGCCAGCAAACCATTCTCAGCACACAGACGATATGCCAGCACATACCACCGTCGATCACATGGAAACACAATGAAACACAACACAATGAAACAAGGCCAGACTACAGGAGTGCACGAGACACATGTAGTGAAACTCGGTGTAATGTGCAGAAATAACAGTCACAATAAGGGATGAAATATTATTAGGAAAACCACCAGCAAAAGCTGGGGAGTAAACTGATGTGCATCCATAGTGCTGCAGCCTCGACTGTCGTCGGGGCAAAGGTCTAACGAAATGAACATCAGCGCCACCATTTGGGCCCATGAGGCATGGTAAAGGTTAAGGTAAAGGTCTGGATATTTGATATAGCGCTGCTTACACGAGAAGACTCGTGAACAGCAACGCTTCACAATCTTGGAAGTGGCAGCTGATTGGCATGAGCTAGTGGTACTGCGGCGCAGTATGCAGCCATCTATTTCCCGCGATAGCAGACAAGTGGACCCACTGTGCAGCACGACAGAGATACCACCGCCCCAATCAGCTGCACTTGGCATGGGAAGGACTTTGTTTTGTTTACTCAAGAGACACAAACCAAAAACATTAAAGCAATGACGACAACACACAAACGATACTGTCGTCGTTGTCGTCGGAAAGACAAAACAAGTCTAAACACTCACTATTCACATACACGCTATGCTCACTACAGCTGCATGACGACTAACAATTAGTCACGTGAAAGATGACGATTAATATTCTATAACAACAAAGTTAGTTCCTTCCATCGTCATGTCGGAATTTCCAGATTCTGCTACTCCGTTCTGTGACAGTCGCATCATTGTCTCGGTTCACTGGGGTCGTGATGGAATTGACGGCCGGTCTGGTATGTTTGGAACAGCCCCGGGTCCTGGACGTCTACAATACATACGATAGAGGCAAATATTATGCAAATTATTTGCGTACATACTTCACAGAAACTGGCAGGATACGTGAGATCAATGTCCTGGCAGTCACATGTCACGGTAACAGATAACTGATGCACGTAAATACACAGCACCCGATAGTGAACTAACAAATTTAACAGCAAGCCAGTAAGCACTGTTGTCTCAGCAACTTCTACACTTCAAGTTGAGTAATAAAAATAAGCCCAATACAGGATTGCCAGTCGACTCGACTCAGTCGACTCCTCGTAAGAGGCAAAATTCGTTTGCAAAGCCAAAAGGTGGAACACCCCAAGTTTGAAGGTCATGTGTTGTCGAATGAAAATAAATATCCAAAAATCTGTCAGGTTAAAATTTAGATATTGTCTTAGAGTATCATAATTCACAGTTCGTCTTTGGATTACATAAATTCCGACAGAAGAGATAGGCTATGAAATCGGCCATTTTCGCAACTTTTGGATCTCTGTGACCTTGGCCTTGACCTTGGATCAGGTCATACGGCATAGCATCATGTAGCAATACTACATACCAAATTTTGTTCGAATCATAAAAACCTTTTGTTGTGGATGGACACTGGACAGACGTACAGACACATGGACAGACATTAAGCTTTATTAGGTCAATTCAGAGGTATCGATCTAAAAATGCTGACAAAATTGATTCACTTTATAAGCATGTTTCAGCTCAGCGTTACATTATATTTGCATATTGTCAAATTTTGAAATAGTATGATGAAAACTGTCGGCTGCATTCAATCAAACTCTGCAGTGCACATAAATGAACTCATTTACTATTCTATGGTACTCCTCAAAGGTGTACTGTACACTGGAATTAATGTCACTAATGTGCACACTTTATACATAACACAATAGCAAATTGATTACGCTCGTGATATATTTTCTATCTCGCAGTTGAAGCTTCCACTCTCTTGCCAAAATGACATAAAAATTATTTTCACTGTAACATGTGCAACAACACGAGCAAATAAATCACAAAGCCTTGAAAAACTTCAAACCCTTCGTTCAATAGTTATTTACGAGATGGGACAGTAAGGAGACATACGAAGGAATGAGAGGTGGTGGAAGATTAGCCGGAATGTTTCCAACTGGCGTCGGACTGGGAGCCATGCGCTGAGGAACAGACGGCAGCGGTCTGGAAGGAGCTACAGGAGCAGCTCGGTGTGGTACAGATCCCTGACCACCAGAAGACCGAGGACCGCCCGGTGACGACCATCCAGACGACGACGGTCTACGACACACAAAATATCTCGATGATACACACACATCTAACTTAGGCTCCAGGCTTTCTCTAGAAAAACTTGGGCAAAATGTAACACAGTTCCTAATTCTCAGGATAACTAAGATTCATTATCCGAATCATTACACACAGCCGATGTCCTTAACATGTTAGATGCTTCCTTTCTTTGTTGAGTTCAAGGCTTCGTTGTGAAAGTTTAACAGTTAACAAGAAGTGGGTCCTGTGCAGGTGTACCAGTGCAGTCAAGTCTGGGTCCCAGCTACAGTCAACAAGGTCATGGAAATTACAACCTCAAGGATCTCTGTATCTCTGTCAATTGTTGATACTGCACTACATTTGTCTGACATTTTTATTATTTGGTAAATAAACATCATATTACTGCAAAATTAGATGCAGTGCCAACACACACATAAATATGGAAGGCTGGTCTATGGGCAAACCAAAGGTGAAACCCACTGACACCACACCGGAGTAATGCACATTCAGCCGAAACAAGATGAATAAGCCTCGGTGCTTGTACCCAACAGCTTAACAATGAGAACACCTGACTAACCAATGACTGACTTGCTCAAACCAGAAACAGATCAATCGTTAAAACAAAAACAAAATCTTCAGTTCAGAATGTCAACCGTTTCAGAAATGTAACAGTGATGTAGCTGGTTAAAACATTAAAACGACAAACTACTTTTACAGTTAGTAGAAACAATAACATGTAAGATATCAGATGATTTCTGTTAACTCTTTCGTCTATCCGAGCACTTCAGAGATGGTGTGACATAAGCTACAATGTACCTACCCATCGCCAGTGATTTTCTGAATGTCACTCGGTTTGATCCACGTGTCGTCGACGGGCGGAGGGACTGGCGTCGACACCGTCAACGTTGACACGTCACCAATGATTAACAGCGCGTCCTTGGTGGCGTAGTACATACGTAGGACTTCATCACGACGAGCTGCTTCTTCTGGTGACTCTTCCATCAGTGAACTCTGCACATCAACATCACCGTGGATAATCTCTCAACACAGTAACCATCACTCAGTGTTGACGCTAACCACTGAGCCGGCCAGCCAGACTGGCTGGTCTACTGGGTTGAGAGAGACAACCTCAGCAGAACAACATTAGCTGGTTCATGCTACCTTCTCTTGAGGTAAAGATTAACGGATGCTAATAACCTCAGTTTCCTTCAAATACAACAAAGTGATGCTACTAAGTGAATACCACTGTGACACGTGTGTGAGGGCATATAATTTTAGCTATACTAATTAACTACACCTGAATATCTAAATGTCATTTGACTCTTTCACTGGACTACAGACACACTGTAAATGCTGTGATGGCATCGAATCATTAATGATACAGAAATCATGATAAAAAAATAACAAAAACAGTTTCAGATGGTGAGAACATTGTTCATGTAAAGTCAACATTGTACAGACATTCTGCAGCATTATAAAGTGACTGAGGGACGGCAATGAATTACCGTATTGCACTCATATTAACAGTAATCAGCTGATAATAGAGGAGCTTGCCTGATCCCTGGATGAGTATAGATGAGCAAGAAGTTCAGACTGTGCAAAGCCTTTAAGCTGAAACAACACAAAAAATTGCAATCACCACCAAAGATATATGTGTTAATTATAAGCACCACAAACAAACTACTAATATACAGCAAACAAGAAGCTCGGCTATCACCGACAAACCATGCACTGCTTGTTAAGCATTAAATGTGGCTTTTCTAGAAAATAGCACAGCCTCTGCTTGTAATCCACATGCAGTACTTGCCAAACTATAAGATGCTGTCACAGTGGACGAAGGCCATACTGTGAGCACTGAGCGAGGTCAAGTTTAAGCGACCCGCTAAGCGAAGTGCTAAGAAAACCTACTTAGCCGAACTCTTAAGTACTGACTTAAGTCGGCGCTGAGATAAGACTTTCGTCTTAGCAGGTTCGCTTTACCCGCAAGTCACAGA